>ONZX01001712.1_pt1 | contig 10564 bp, 9 predicted proteins | sample 1671831 | NCBI WGS metagenome assembly ONZX01 (sample SAMN06348197, study PRJEB24527) | human gut metagenome | reverse complement strand
CAATACGCAATGGACAAAATCAGCAGCGGCACGCCCAGAAGCATCCGGTCTGCATTCAGCAGGGTGATGCTGTAAATGAACAGGGCGATGGCCACCACATAGCCCAGCAACGTGAGCAGCAACATAGCCATGCCGTTTTTGCGGGTATTCAAAATTTTCTCTTCCATAACAAGTCCCTCCTTATCAGGGTCGGAAGTGTTTCTTTATGATATCAAAATAATATCACTTTACAAAATACCTGTCAAGTATTTTCAACAAAAAACCCCGCCTGCCCGGGCACAGCGGGCAAAGCGGGGTCAAATGTTATAGGAGCACCGCGCACCGGGCAAGCAGGGTTTCAGGCGTCTGCCTGCGCTTCTCCCCCGATCAGCACCACGGCAACATCATTGACGTTGGTACCGGTAGCACCGGTGATGATAAGCCCCTCCACCGCCTGCAAGGCGTGGTAGGCATCGTTGTTTTGCAGGGTATCGAACACGTTCCGGCCCGCTGCTGCCAGTGCTGCGGCGGTGTCGCCGTCCGCATAGCCGCCGGCGGCATCGGTAGGGCCATCGGTGCCGTCACTGCCCACGGAGAACACTGCGGCGTTCTGTCCCGCTAGCGCCGGGGCTGCGGCCAGCGCCAGTTCCTGATTGCGTCCGCCCAGCCCTTTGCCGGTCAGGTGCACCACGGTTTCCCCGCCCGCGATAAAGGCCAGCTTTTTCCCCTGCCCCGCATGGGTGCGGGCGATGGCACTCAGAAAGCTGCCTGCCTCCTTGGCTTCGCAACAGAGCCGGTCGGTGAGGAGGATGGGCTCATAGCCCAGCTCCCGGCAGGCTTTAGCGGCAGCGGTGCACAGCTCTCGGACGCTGCCGGTGATCTGCGTGGTCACGTTGTCAAGGACTTTCGGCGTTTCCAGTGCCAGCAGCGCCTTCGCTTGTTCTGACAGGTTCAGGTGGTATTTCTCCGCAATGGCAAGCGCTTGTGCACAGGTGGAGGAATCCGGCACCGCCGGGCCGCTGGCGATCATATCCAGCGGATCGCCCAGAATATCGCTGAGCACGATGCTGAACACCCTTGCGGGCGCGCAGTGCTGAGCGAACCGCCCGCCCTTGACAGCGGACAACCGCTTGCGGATGGTATTCATCTCCACGATATCGGCTCCGCTGGCAAGGAGCTGATTTGTGATGTCCTGCAATTCCCCGCCGGAGACAAGCGGCTTTTCAAACAGGGCGCTGCCGCCGCCGGAAAGCAAAAACAGCACCGTGTCCTCTGCGGTCAGCCCCTGCACCAGCGCCAAAGCTTTTTCGGTGGCTGCAAAGCTGTTGTCATCCGGCACGGGATGACCCGCCTCATAACAGCTTATGCCGGGAATTTCGCCCTTCACATGGCCGTACTTGGTCACCACCACGCCGCCGTCCACGCGCCCTAGTGCCTGCACGGCGGCATGCGCCATCTGCCATGCGGCCTTGCCTGCCGCCACCAGCAGCACTCTGCCGCCTCCGGGCTGAAAGTCCTCCAGCGCGCGGCACACCGCTTTATCCGGCAGAACCGCCTGAATGCCAGAACAGATGATCTCATCCGCATCCCGCCGCAATGTGGTATTCATAATACAGTCCTCCTAACAGAGTTTGCCCATCCTCGATCCGAATGACCTGCTGCGCAATTTAGTGCAGCCCTAAAGTTATGCTTCAAACATTTTCCAGCTGACACAGCCGTCCAGCCAGAATTTTCCGTTTCCAGAGGTCATGCGCACCTTATTCTGTGCATCCAGATCGTTAAAGTGCCACCACTCCGAGGCCAGCGGTGTCATGCCTGCATTGGTACAGTACCCCTGCAGCCGCCGCGCACCGTCTGTCATGGATGCCGATGCAGTGGCCCGCTTCCATGCGGTGGCCGAATTAGAAGTTACCGGGCCGGTAAAGCAGGCCGCCGCACTGCTCAGCTCGTGCATGGCAGAGGGCATGGCGTATTCCTCACCGGTCACCTGTACAAAGGGACACCCCGCCATGCTGTGCTCTGTCTGCTCAGTGATGCGCAGCAGGGTCGTGTCCATTGCCACACCGCGCTGATGGTTGGAAAGAGACGTTGCAATAAACCAGCCGATATTCCACGCGCCCTTGTTCAGCGCCGTCATCAGTTCCTTGTCCGTCCTTGCCTTGGCGTACACTGCATCCTTTACCAGCATCTGCACCTCATAGGGCCGGAATGTCTCTATGATCTTCAGGCAATCGCCCGCCTTCAAAGCATTTTTCTGCGCTGCACCAACCTTTTTTGCCATAGCGTAATTGATAGGCATTAGATACTCATCCCGCCCAAGGCGCTGGTTGTAGAACAGGCCGTCATACAGTTTCTGTCCCGTAATGCCTTCAATATCCTTTCCGCAGGTTTTAAAGATCGATGCCTTGGCATTGGGGTTTTCATATACGATGGAAGGCAGAACATCGGGCAGATTGATCATACACAGTTCATTTTCCAACCAGCCCACGGTGCCGTCCAGCAGGCAGACCTGCCAATATGCGCCAGACTCCTGCCGGATATAAAACATATCTCCCGCTGCAAGTCTGCGCAGTACCGTACTGGTCCCATCCGGTCTCTCGTACAGCAGCATCACAGCCGCCCCTGCAAAGCCTGTTGAACCTTCCAACGGCAGTTCGAAGTTCTGGGGAACGCGGATACCATCCCGCAGAACCGCATTGTCGTCCAGTGCTGCATTCCACATCGGTCCGGTTTCAGAGACCGGATCACTGACTTCCTGCTGCTGCCAGCTGACAGCCCGCTCTTCCACTGTGGGGTTCTGGCAGCCCGTCAGAAGCCATGCGCATGCCATGGCCGAAAGGCACAGAAAATCACGTCTTGTTGTTTTCATGTATTTTCCGTCCCTTCTTCCTGCTGTTCCTGTGCCGGAGTTTCCGGCGCTGTCGGTGCCTTCGATGTGGTCTCCTGCTCTGCCGCCGATCCCTCCGGCGACTGCGTCGGCTGTTGTGCCGCCGGGGCAGTCTGCCCCGCTTCCGTTGTTTCGGTCTGTGTCGGCTGCGCTTCCAGCAGTTCTTCCTCCGGCGGTTCGCCCTCTGCATCCTTTGCAAGATCGTCCTCCGGTGCCTGATCCCCAACCGGCTGAACACTGCCGCTGCCGTTCAGGTTGCTGCTAAGTGCGCCCTCCCCGAATGTGCCCGACTGACTGACGCCGTTGATAAAATAGTAGCTTTTTTCATGGGAATGATCCCATCCCTGCTTCGGTTCTCCATTTGTCCCAAAAGCATAGGGCTGGCCGTCGATCACACACCACCCGGTCATCTGATTTCCGTTGCCGTCCAAATAGCGCGTGCCCGCATCCGTTTCAACCCAGCCGGCCTGACTGACACCGTCCACAAAGAAATAATCCTTTTCATCGATCTCTGTCCAGCCTTGTGCCGGTGCGCCGCTGTTGTCGTAGTATTTCAGGACGCCGTCCGTTTTTTTCCAACCGTTCAGTCGGTTTTTGACCCGTCCATCGCTATCCAGCTCCCAGACCTTTCCGTCCTCCTGATAAGTACCGGTGCGCGGATGTCCGGTTTCGTCAAAGCAGTACTGCACTCCGTCCAGCATGATCCAGCCGGTGTACAACTGGCCGGTCTCCGGTTGGAAATAGTAGTATTTTCCGTCTATCTTCGCTTCGCCCTGGGTGAGCTCTCCATCTGCGTTGGCATAGCCGACATAGCCGTTCTCTTCGATCCAGCCGGTCTTCAAAAAGTTGTTGCTGCCAAAATAGTAGAGCTTATAGTTGATCTCATACAGCCCCTGCGCACGGGTGCCGGTAGTCGGCGAGATATAGTAGCGATGCAGTCCTTCGCCGTGCCACCCCGTAGTCTTACTCTGGATCGCATTGTAAACTCCAAAAGCGGCCCCTGTGAGCAGACACAGGCACACCAGTACTACACCGACGGCTTTCAGCGGCGTTGCCGCCCTTCTTCTGCGCGTATTCTGCGTCACGCTAAACCGATATCGTTTGATCTTCTGGCGTTTCATTCTCATCCTCCCATATAAAGATTCAGCCCCCGGTGGAATGCCAGAGGCCGAATTTCATGTTTAATAGGCGTCCTGTACCGTCTCTTTACCGTTTTCACGGTAGGTCGTCACAGTAAAGCCGTTGTAATACAGCAGGCCATCCTCGCCATCACCGATGCAGCTGGAAGCATACTCCGAACTGTTCGGCTTGCCAATAGCGGCATACAACTTGGAAACGTCTTTGCCCACATACTTCAGGGCAGTTTCCAAGCTGGCAGTTTCTGCCGGAGCAGTCTCTGTAACGGGCTTGCTTTCCACAGGCTCCGTCTTTTCTTCTTTGGAGGAAGCAGCCGTCTCCTGCTTTGCAGGCTTAGATTTTGCCGCAGTCTCGGCCTTGGATTCTGCCTTGGACTCTGCCTTGGATTCGGCCGGTTTCTCCGATGCCGCCTCGCTTACCGAAGAAGAAGCTTCGGAAACTGCCTCCGAGACCGCCTTGCTTTCCGGCACAGCCTCCGACACTGCCTCCGACGAAGCAGCCTCCAATGCCACAACGGAAACCGATTCGGATTCCACAGCCGAGGAAGCGGTCGTTTCTGCTTTTGCCCCGCATCCCGATGCCAGAAGCATCGCACCGCAGAGCACTACACCCATCATCTTATAGTTTACATTCATTTTGTTTGTTCCTTCTTTCTATTCTTTCAGTCAGTCGGCCAGGGCGCAAAAGACCCATTCACCGTCCGACAGAAATGCTGCTTTTAGTTGCTGCTCCCGCATATTCTGCGGAAGATACGCCGTAAACGGCTGTGTTCCCTCTCCGCAGGGGGAAGCTTCGTAGGTTTCGGTCTCTGCCAGAATGTAGATCGGAGAGTCGTCATCCACACGCTGCCCGCTCAGATCGCCTGTCAGGCAGAAAGTCCCCTCCATTTGGCTGTCCTTCCGTTGTGCCTTCGCACTTGTACCGGTATCTGCTGCCGGGACTGCCGTGCGTTCCGGAGCAGGCATTTCCGGGGCGCGTTCCAGCAGCCAGTTCAGGTTGCGTTCCACCAGTTCCACCAGCAGCACATCGGGCTGCTCTTCTGTAACAGCCGTCAAACGGTAGGGCATATTCCGGGAGAAACAGGCGTTGCCGTAGCTCTGTGCCAGAAAAGGATGCAGATTGATGCCAAAGGAATCGCGGTATACAAAAATGCTTTCGTCTGCCGCCGAATTTTCCGTGTGGATCGTGATATCATCTGCCGAGTGGAATTTTTCGTCATACTGATAGGTAAAGTCGTATGCCGTATCCTGTTCCGTCTCGTTTCCGGCAGGGTACACCATCTCATACAGGTCGCCGGTATGCGGGGATGTTTTTCCATTGATGCAGGAATCAAACTCCGCTTCAGAGCCTTTCAGTTCTTTCAGCAAAGTCTGTGCTGCCAGCTGTGCGCCCCGCATATTCCAGTGGCTGTCCCGACGGTAATACAGCTGCTCTTCGTGGTCAGACAGTGTTTTGAACAGATCCACATACCGGACATTCTGCTGTTCCATCTGCTGCTGAAGCAGTTGGGCGTTCCGTACGGAGGCTGCCGTATACCGTGCCGGCATCTGACCGCCATACAGGGAATTTTTATTGGGTGCGATGGTAAAGCAGAACCCAATGCCGTTCTCTTCGCAGTATTCCTGCATCAGACCCAGTACATGAGCGGCCGCATAACTCTGCCGGGCTGTAAAGAGTTCTGCGCCGGTATAGTCCGCAAGGGTGCTTTTATAGAACAGCCAATCGTCTTTTCCCAACAGCACACTGCTGCTGTCCAGAGTTTTGAGCACGGTTCCGGTAAGCTGATCGTTCAAGGTGATCATCTCATGACGGAGCCCGAAATGATCCGCAAAATAATCCGAAAACTCATTCAGGATACCGGTATTGAAGCTGCCATCCTCTTTCCGTAATTCAGGAAAGGATGCAAGCTGCTCATTGCCCACCGCTTTTTCCGTCTGCCAAGGCATCACAGCCACAGGCAAAATGCAAATTGTGGCAATGACCCCCACAAACAGGATATATCCTAATTTTTTCACTTGCATTTTTCCACCTCAGAACTGGAAATAGATAAAAGGCACATAGGATGCAGCCGACAGATGCAGGATATCCACCAGCAAAAGCGCCAGCACCCCTGCATAACTCAGTGCCTGAAGGCATGCATACACGCTTCCGGTCTGCTGCTCTGCTTTACGGCAGACCAGCGGCAAAACCGGCGTACTGCCCACAAGGCCAACCGCCAGTGCAAACAGGGTCAGCGGGGTCAGACACTGCGCCAGCAGCAGCCCTATCTGCGCAGAGGCAGAGCCCCCGGAAAACATGGCTCCTATCATTGAGAAGGCCTGCCCCATGTTGTCTGCACGGAAGATCACAAAGCCAACCAGCACCACAAGCAGGGTGTACAAATGTTTCAGCACCGCACACGCAGGGTTCCGCCCGCCTTTGCCATGTTTTTCCAGCCCGAACAGCTTTTTAACGGCGTCCTCTGCCACGATAAAGAAGCCATGCCACAGGCCCCAGACGATAAAGGTCCAGTTTGCACCATGCCACAGCCCCGTGCAGAAAAACACGATCAGCTTGTTCCAGTAAGTCTTTGCCTTGCCCTTCCGGTTGCCGCCCAATGGGATATACAGATATTCCCGGAACCAGGTGGAAAGGGAGATATGCCATCTGCGCCAGAATTCCTGAATACTGGCCGAGATGTACGGATAGTTGAAGTTTTCCTTGAAGTGGAACCCAAAGCACAAGCCCAGGCCGATGGCCATATCGCTGTATCCGCTGAAGTCGAAATAGATCTGCATCAGATAGCACACCGCGGCCAGCCAAGCCGTCCGGCTGTCCAGCACAGAGCGGTCGGCGTTGTAGATCAGTGCTACAACATTGCCGCAGATATCGGCGATCAGCAGCTTCTTGCTCAGGCCCACAATAAACCGGCGCAGGCCTTTTGCCAGCTGCTCCAGCGTATTTCGGCGGCTATGTATCTCATCTGCCACGTCCTCATAGCGGATGATCGGTCCTGCCACCAACTGTGGAAACAGAGCAATGTACAGCAGTACATCCCGGAAATGAGTGCTCTTCAGGCGTTCATTCCGGTATACATCGATCACATAACTCAGCCCTTGAAAGGTGAAGAACGAGATACCCACCGGCAGAACGATGGAAGGCACCGGGATCGTCACGCCCGGCAGCCGGTCTACTGTCTGTACCAGAAAAGTCAGATACTTAAAAATACCCAAGATTCCCAGATTAACGGCCACAGCGGCATAGAGCACGCTCTTTCGCCCGGAGACGAACAGACCGGCCAGATAATTGCAGAACACAGAGAACAACAGCAGCAGAACATACCACAGCCCGCTGAAGGCATAGAACAGCAGACTGGCTGCGACGAGCCAGAGATTTTTTGCTTCCCGCCCGGGCAAAAGATAATAGCATCCCAGCACGATGGGCAAAAACAGAAACAAGAAAATTACGGAAAAAAGCCATTTTTCGGCTACCTCAGCAATCACGGAAACTGGTAGCTGAACACCGTTTTATTCAGCGGCATTTTATACATATTATATTCTGCATGGCCGTATCTGCCGGCACGATAGCCCCACTCCAGTTCCACATCATAGATATAGGGAACTCCGTTCTCGCAGATCATGACCCATGCATGGTCCGAGTCCTTGCGGCCCACACCGCCAGACACTACATAGGCATTGTAGCCCAGCCGCCGGGCCATATAAAGGAACTAGCCTGCAAAGCAGTAGCAGTTGCCCTTTTTGTGTTCAAACATGAACAAAGCGCTCTCTTCTGCCCAAGCCGTTGTGCCTCTTGCCTGATGCGGACGGGCAAGGTATGCGCCGTGATCCCGGACATACAAATAGGCGGCGCGCAGCTTTTGCGCCTTCGTCATGCCAGAGTTTGTGCACGCAGCCAGTGCCTGATCCACATAGCTGTCCAGCGTTGCATTGCCAGAGGTATAGCGGCCATTCGCATCAAAAGTAAGGTATTCTACCGCGCTGTTCGTCAGGACCGAGCCATCCTCTTTGACATAGTACATTCCTCCGTCGATCTTGTGCAAACCCTTGGCGTACCGATCGATGGCATAGCCATTCTTCGAAACATGATACAGCTTGCCGTCAATCGTCACAAAGCCACCTGTGCCGGTGCGTCTACTGACTGCACCGCGTATGCAGTCGGCACCAGAAGCATGGCCGACATTGCAAGAATAACAGCCGTTACACTAAGTTTTTTCAGCATTTTTTCATACCCCTTAATCGATTGATTTTTATTGATACTCGTTCCAGATCTGTTCCTTCAGCTTTTTTTCCTGCCTGCGCAGGATCCATGCTGAAACGACTGCCGCAACAGCCGAAACGATCATGTCAACGATTCCAACCACACAAAAGATTTGTCCGGTAGACGCAGGTATTCCCTCCTTATTTGAGCCATCCGCTGGTGCGGAGCTGGTCGATCAGAAGATAGGCCATCTGCATATCAAAACGATAATCCGATGGATACTGCTCCTGCAGATCTTTCAAAACCTTTTCAGCTTCACTGTACTGATCCAATGCCTGCAGTACAGTTGCCAGATTCAACCGGGTGGCAATAGTATCGTAGCCGCTGTCCACCAGTTCCTCCAGCAGCTGCTGCGCTTCAGCATAGTATTCTTCTGCATTTTCTTTGTCAGATGCTGCCTGCTGCATCATAAGATCCGCAAGCATCTCCTTTTGAAGCACAGCCTGACCTTCCGGAAGGTTCTGGCATCCCTGTTTCAGAATGCGCACAGCCTTTTCCATATCGTCCTGATTCAGCGCTGCATTTGCGACTGACAGGTAAGCATGGCTCAGGAGCTGCGGGTCCTCCACCTCATTGAACACTTTTGTGTAAAGTGCAAGTGCCTGATCATAGTTCTTTTGCAAGGACAGGATCTCTGCCGCAACCAGATCACGGTCACCGGAGGAAGCGCCTTTTTTCTGCAATGTATCCAGCTCCTGTTGTGCTTCTTCCAGCTTTCCATCATTGGCAAGTGCAATAGCAAGACCCCCGATAGCTTTCAGTACCTGCTCCCTGTAACCGGACGGCCGCCTGCAGTTCCAGCACCGCATTGGCGTAATCCTTATCATAATACTTAAAGATCGAGCAGATCGTAGAGTACCCCACTCTACAGCCACTATTCTTTTTTAGATTTTACAGCTAATTCCGCAATCGGTCAATGAAAAACACTCCAAAATCCAATTTTTTTGGGGGGAAAAATTGTTTGACGCAATCGACAGTATTGCCCAAAACCCGACAATTTGATTGTATGCTCCGTCAAACAGGCCCATTAAACAAAAGGAATTGTATCGCCGATGCAGGCGTTGGGCGTGGATATCCAGACCATCCAGAGCATCGTAGGCCACGCCGACACCGAGATGACTGAGCATTATCTCCATGTTCAGGAATCCATTCGGCAGAGTGCGATCCAGTTGTTCAGCGAGGCGTTTTCGGCCTGAAAATTGGACGAAACAGCACGAATTATCGCAATCCAACTTTTTTATCGTTTTCAACATCGTTGGATTGCATATCGCAAATATGCTGTTTTCATGTTGCACTAATTTCTTGCCTTGCGATAATAAGAGTTTACCATATTTTTGTGTCGATTTCTACCTGCGCCCTCCGTGAGGAGGGCAATCGACTTCTCAAAGCACAAAAGGAAGGGAAGCTCTATATTTCTATCCACGCCCTCCGCGAGGAGGGCGACCGGTCGAATAGATTATGAGACCCATCGTCGAAATATATTTCTATCCACGCCCTCCGCGAGGAGGGCGACACAACAGCCTGAACGGATGGGCGACCGACATCAAATTTCTATCCACGCCCTCCGCGAGGAGGGCGACATCCCGGAGAGCTATACGGAGCTTGATGGGAGCGTATTTCTATCCACGCCCTCCGCGAGGAGGGCGACAGAGCTGCCCGCATAGCCGCCTACAAAGGTTGGGTATTTCTATCCACGCCCTCCGCGAGGAGGGCGACCACTTGCCACGCAGCTGGCATCTTGCTGCTGCGAATTTCTATCCACGCCCTCCGCGAGGAGGGCGACCATCCCGGCAGACAAAGATGGTGTCCGCATTGCGATTTCTATCCACGCCCTCCGCGAGGAGGGCGACCAGGGCCTTCCACTCAACCGTACCCGGTTTGAGATATTTCTATCCACGCCCTCCGCGAGGAGGGCGACATATCATCTTCAGCCGTGTTTTCGGCAATGGGGGTATTTCTATCCACGCCCTCCGCGAGGAGGGCGACTCCAGAATGGCGGGGAATGCTGCGGTCGGGTTGTAATTTCTATCCACGCCCTCCGCGAGGAGGGCGACTGAACACTTATGAGCAGCGTTTAGCTGCCACCGGATTTCTATCCACGCCCTCCGCGAGGAGGGCGACAGCCACCGCAACGTCCCTCGGCTACTCGGTCGAAATTTCTATCCACGCCCTCCGCGAGGAGGGCGACCCCGGAGCCGTGCAAGGTCGTGATCTACGCCCTGATATTTCTATCCACGCCCTCCGCGAGGAGGGCGACAATGACGCCCTCCAAGAGCATGAGCGCCTCCCTATTTCTATCCACGC
>ONZX01001711.1_pt1 | contig 10565 bp, 11 predicted proteins | sample 1671831 | NCBI WGS metagenome assembly ONZX01 (sample SAMN06348197, study PRJEB24527) | human gut metagenome | reverse complement strand
CATCCGCATATGTTCCGGCACACCTTCGTCAGCATTCTGTTGTCCAATCCCAATATCGGCGTGGCGACAGTAGCCGCAGAAGCCGGACACGCACAGCCCAGTACTACCCTTGCAATTTACACGCAGGTCTATGATAGGCGGCGTGATGAGATTCGGAAACAGATGAGCAGAGAACTGTACAAGTGAGATTGCTCCATCAGGCAAAAGAAAAAGCACGAGACGCAAAATCTCGTGCTTTTTTGGTGGGCCATGAGGGATTCGAACCCCCACTGGAGCGGTTATGAGCCGCCGGCTTTAACCGTTAAGCTAATGGCCCTTATGACGTTGTTTCAAAGATCTGTAAAGTGGCTTTCGTACCCAGAAAATACCCAAGTCCGATTTTTAAGCCACTAGCAAACCAAAAAACAACGGAAAAACGCTGTTTGAAAGAGGTGGAAACGGTAAGGTCTGGCGGTTATGAGCCGCCAGCTCTGACCAGCTGAGCTACTGGCCCGCAGGGGTGCTGCATTGCTGCAACACGCACTAGTATAACAAAAATTGCGCAAAAAGGAAAGCATTTTCCGCAAAAATCATTTGGTGCGGTGGGCATCCAGCTTTTGCAGCATAAATTCGTCCAGCATGGCAGGCGGGAACAGCGGCTCCTTGTAGCCAAAGGCCTCCCGGATAAAGATCAAAGTCACCACGGTCTGGCGGCCGGGGTCCAGCCGCAGGGTGTACAAAGTGTCCAGCGGCTGCTGGCTGGGCTGGTGCAGCGTCAGGTGCAGCAGAAAGCTGCCGTCATTCTCCCGGCGGCACTCGTAGGCAAAAAGGTCTGAGTCGCTGCGGGAGTCCAGACGGTCAAAGCACTCGTCCAGCGCAAGGCCGGTGCGGAACTCGGACAGGCCGGCGGGGCCGTACTGGTTGCGACGGGTTGTCTCCCGCCGGGAGAGCAGATACACGATGATGCCCAGCGCACAGGCTAAAAGACAGACGGAAACGACAGCGTTCATGGAAAGACCCTCCCCAAAAGAGTTTTCCTTATTGTAACACAACCTGCGGGGGTTTGTGCTATAATATTTACAATTCTTTTTTAAATTTTTCTGCAAGCCGGGCGCAAACGCCCGGAGGAGGGCTTCATGAAGCTTAAATTTACACGCAAGACATGGTATTTCTTTTTGCTGGCTGCAGCGGCGGTGTCCATGCTGGGCGGCTTTGCCGTGCTGGGCGGGATGGATTTTTCCGGGCTGGAAATGATCGTGTTCTGCCTTACCGGCATCGCGGTGCTGTTTCTGGCGGCGCAGAAGGGTGCACCGGCAAGGGAAAAGCGCAACTACACCGGCGTGTTCGTGGTGCTGATGCTCAGCAAGCTGGGTGCCAGCGGCTGGGCGGGGGATATCTGCTCGGCGCTGGTGTGGCCTGCCTTGCTGGCAACGGAGTACGAGCGCGGCAAGCCCATCCAGCGGCAGTTGCAGCTGGTGAGCGCCGCCGAGGTGCTGCGGCTGGTGTTCTGGATGCTGACCAAGTACGCGGGCATGAGCGGCCTTGCCTTCTGGACGAATATCCTGTTCGTGCTGCTGACCTGCGCCCGGGGCTGGGCAGGGCTTACCCTGTATAAGACACAGGAGGAGACCCTGTGACCCAGCGCCGCAGGACGTCTAAAGCCAAGGCAAAACGCCGCTTTGGCCGCAGAGCCTTTCTGGCCGGGGCGGGCGTTGCCGCCTGCGGGTTGGCGGGGTGGTACCTGCGGCAGAAAAGCGATGCAGACCACACTGCTGCCTCCGGGCAGGATACGCCCCCGGCACCTAACCCCGCCCTGCCCGCCGGGGAGTGGCGGGCGGTGTGGGTGAGCTATCTGGACTGGGCGCTGCTGGATTTTTCTACTGAGGACACCTTCCGCGCCGGGGCGGCGCAGCTGCTGGACAACTGCGCCGGGCTGGGGCTGAACACCGTGCTGGCGCAGGTGCGCCCCTTCGGGGATGCACTGTACCGCAGCAGTTTGTTCCCGTGGAGCCATCTGTGCACCGGGGTGCAGGGCAAGGACCCCGGCTTTGACCCGCTGGATATCTTTCTGACCGAGGCGCACCGCCGGGGCATCGGGGTGGAGGCGTGGGTCAACCCCTACCGCCTGCGCTCCTCGGCGGCGATGCCGCCGAATCTGGCAGAGAATAATCTGGCAAACACCCACCCGGACTGGCTGTGCACCGCCGGGGAGGGGCTGTACTTGAACCCTGCCGTGCCTGCCGCCGCAGACTATGTGGTGCAGGGGGTGGCAGAGCTTTTGCAGAACTACCCGGTGGACGGCATCCACTTTGACGATTACTTTTACCCCACCACCGATGCCGCCGTGGACGCGGTGCAGTTTGCGGCAAGCGGCGCAGCCGACCTTGCCGCGTGGCGGCGGCAGAACGTTACCGCGCTGGTGGCGAAAGTGTACCGCACGGTAAAGGCGGCAGACCCCACCCTGCGGTTCGGCATCAGCCCGCAGGGCAACCCGGACAACGACCTCGACCAGCAGTACAGCGATGTGACCGCATGGCTGGCGGCGGGCGGGGAGGAAAAGGTCATTGACTACCTCTGCCCACAGGTGTACTGGGGCTACGGCTTTACCTTGCAATCCGGAAGCACCCGCTTTGCCTTTGAAAACATCGTCCCGGCGTGGCTTAGCTATCCCCGGGCGGGGGATGTGGCGCTGTATTTCGGGCTGGGCGCATACCGGGTGGGCACCGGGGACGGCGGCGTGAACCCGGACAGCGTGTCCGGCTGGAGCACCGGCAGTGCGCTGGCGGCACAGGTGGAGGACTTACGGCAGCAGGCGGCAGGCGGCTGGGCGCTGTACCGCTACGGCAGTCTGTTCGGGCCGGAGGCGCCCGCACTGGCCGAGGCCGAGTGTGCAGCGCTGCGGGCGCTGAATGGGTGAAAATTTGTGCAGAAACAGGCGGCAAACCGCACAAAATAAATACAGGTATCTTGTGCAGAGCGGCAAAATGCGGTATACTTACCCTGTATCTGCCCGTTGGCAGAGACGCACGAAAAAGAAAAGTTTCTTTGTTTCTATGAGGAAAGCTATGAAGATGAAAAAACAGCTTTTGGCATTGCTGCTGGCGGCGGTGATGGTGCTTAGCCTGACCGGCTGCAAGGAGACCCTGAAAAAGGTGGCGCAGAAGGTGACCGGCCACTCTGAGGAAGTGCAGGAGGAGGACACCACCCGCTGGGCGGAAGCCACCACCGACCCGCTGATCATTCAGGGCATTGCGGATGCCTCGGCAAAGTATGCCACCGCCACCGCAGACGGCTGCCTGTACGCGGTGTTCAACGGCATCTGGAGCCGCAACACCGGCTACTTTACTGTGCCGGGCGGCAGTGTGAACATTATGGCCTGCGGCACCGCCGAGGGCACCCAGAAGTTCAAGGTAGCACTGTGGAAAAAGGTGGACGGCGGCGCAGCGTATGTGCCGGACAGCACCTACTATATCAAGACCGATGGCACCGACTACCGCTGCACCATTTCCGGGCTGGACCCAGCGGCGCAGTACCGCGTGACCATCTCGTATGATTCCAGTCGGTACTACCTGTACGGCCTGATGAAGGTGGAGGGCATTGCCGGATGACGAACCAGACGAAAAATTCAATGCTGCTGATGCTGTGCGCCCTGATCTGGGGCACAGCCTTTGTGGCGCAGAGCGCCGGCTCCGGCATGGGCGCGTTCTCCTTTCTGGCAGGGCGCAGCTGGATGGCGGTGCTGGTGCTGATCCCCACGGTCAAGGCATTTGACGCCTTGCACCACCGGCAGGGCAGGCCGGACGGCAAGCCCAAAACGGCGGCAGAGCGCAAGCTGCTGCTGAAAGCCGGGCTTGTGTGCGGCACGCTGCTGTTTCTGGCAAGCGCGGCGCAGCAGCTGGGTATCACGCTGGACCCCTCCACCGCAAAGGCGGGCTTCCTGACCGCCATGTATGTGGTGCTGGTGCCGGTGTTCGGCCTGTTTCTGGGCCGCAAGGGCAGCGCACAGCTGTGGGTGAGCATGGCCATTGCCGTGGTGGGGCTGTATCTGCTGTGCATGAAGGATGGCTTTGGCAGCATCCAGAGCAGCGACTGGCTGCTGCTTTTGTGCGCGGTGCTGTTCAGCTTCCAGATCATGGCGGTGGATCATTTCTCCCCGCAGATGGACGGCGTGCGTCTGAGCCTTGTGGAGTTTTTTGTGGTGTCGGTGGAAAGCACCGTGGCGGCGCTGCTGTTCGAGCAGCCTGCCATGGCAGAATTTGTCACCTACGCCGGGCCCATCCTGTACTGCGGCGTGATGTCCAGCGGCGTGGCCTACACCCTGCAGATTCTGGGTCAGCGGGACCTGAACCCCGCCGTGGCCAGCCTGATCATGTGTCTGGAAAGCGTATTCAGCGCCTTGGGCGGCTGGCTGCTGCTGCACCAGAACCTTTCTTTCCGGGAATCTACCGGCTGCGTGCTGCTGTTTGCCGCCGTGGTGCTGGCGCAGCTGCCCCTTGGCCGCCTGATGCGGAGCAAGGCCTGAGATGCCGGCAAAGCCGTGCACCCAGCTGCGCAGCGTGGAGGGCATCCAGTACGAGCTGGTGCGCAAAAAGGTAAAGCAGCTGCATCTGCGGGTGCGCAGCAACGGCACCGTGATGGTAAGCATCCCTTTGACGGCCAGTCTGGAGCAGGCTGACCGTTTTGTGCTGCAAAACGCCCAGTGGATCCGGGATACCCGGGTGAAGAACATTACCAAGCTGAACAGGGACAACGCCGACCTGCCGGATAAAGCCACAGCACTGGCCTACTTTACCGCCATGAGCGATAAGGTCTACCCGGCCTTTGCCGGGGTACTTGGCGGGCAGAAGCCTATCCTGAAAGTGCGCAGCATGACAAGCTGCTGGGGCGTGTGCTGCCCGGGCAAGCGGCAGATCACCTTTGCCTTGCAGCTGTATAATCAGCCCCCTGCGGCGCAGATCTATGTGGTAGTACACGAGTACTGCCACTTTTTGCAGCTGAACCACAGCCCGGCTTTCTGGGCAGAAGTGGAAAAGCTGCTGCCGGACTGGAAGGCCCGGCGGGAGCTGCTGAAAAGATAATCTATCGTAAAAACGGAGGGAAATTCCCTTGGAAAACGAAAAAAAGACCGGCGATAAATATTCCAAGCTTGCCGGCAATACTTTGATCTTTGCGATCTCCAGCTTTTCGTCCAAGCTGCTCACTTTGATCGTACAGCCCTTTCTGACCTACGCCATGGCGGAGATCTCGGATCTGGGTCTGTCCAAGATCCTGAGCCAGTACGCAAACCTGCTCATCCCCTTTATGTCCATGGGTATGTCCAACGCCATCATCCGCTTTGGTCTGGACAAGGGCAACAGCGAAAAACAGGTGTTCACCAATGGCCTGCTCACCATTCTGGGCGGCTTTGGCATTCTGGTGCTGTGCTGGCCGGTCACCCAGTTTTTGCCGGATATGGCGCAGTACGGCCTGCTGATCTACATTTATGTGCTCATGAGCTGCCTGCGCACCCTGTGCACCCAGTTCGTGCGCAGCCGCCAGTGGAATAAGCTTGTGGCAGTGGACGGCGTGCTGTGCACCGTGGCGACCATGGCGTTTTATGTGCTGTATCTGGTGGGCTTCAAGTGGGGCGCAAACGGCTACCTGCTGGCCATTATCAGCGGTGACCTGACCAGCGTGCTGTTCTTGCTGTTCACCGGCAAGCTGTGGAACTATGTGGAGCTGAAGGGCATCAACAAAAGGCTGTGGCGGCAGATGCTCAACTTCTCGCTGCCCATGATCCCGGCGCAGATCAGTTTCTGGATCATCAATGCTTCCGACCTGTTCTTTGTGCGCGAAATGTGCGAAGGGCTGGACGGACGCACCGGCAACGCATGGAGCGGCCTGCTTTCCACCGGCTACTTCCTGCCCACCATCCTGACCACGCTGGGTCTGATCTTCTACGATGCGTGGCAGCTTTCCGCCGTCACCGAGGAGGAAGGGCGTGCGCGGTTCTTTACCCAGATCTTCCGCACCTATTCCAGCGTGCTGTTCTGCTGCGCGGCGGGCATTATCTGGCTGTGCCGCCCGGTGATGCACGTCATGAAGTCCAACTATTATTACGCATGGCACTTTGTGCCCTTCCTCGTGCTGGCTTCCACCTGCAGCTGCTTCAACCAGTTCATGAACAGCGTGTACGTTGTGACCAAAAAGTCGCAGCGCAGCATGGTCACCATGATGGCGGGTGCCATTAGCAACTGCATCATGAACTATTTCTTCATCAAGCTGTGGGGACCTGTGGGCGCGACCTATGCGTCCTTCCTTGGCCTTGCGCTGGTGTTCACCCTGCGTGCGGTGGACGCCCGCCGCATGATTGGGATGCGCGTCCACCCGGCGCGGGTGCTGGCAAACGCCGCCGTGCTGGTTTTTGAAGCCTTTGTGCTGCTGGCAGAGCCGCCGCTGTACGGGCTGTGGACGGGGCTGATCACGCTGGTTATCATCCTGTACAACTTTGCGGGCGTATGGGCCATGGCACGGGTGCTGCTGCCCCGCCTGCTGGGCCGCCGGGGCAAGGCGCTGGTAGCCGCCGTGGACGGCTGGCTGAAGCCGAAAAAGGCGTAAAGCGGGACGATTTGGAATGCGCTCCGCATTTGCTTTGCGCATATTCAGCGGAAAAATTATTTATAAGTTCGGAATACCGGAGCGTCTGCGGACGCTCCGGTATTCCATTTTCACGGGGAAGGACATAAAGGTGAGTAATATATTTTTACAATTTATGGAACTTGCTCAAGTTTTTTCCTTCTGCGGATTGACGGCATCCCCCTGAATCCGTATACTATAAATATATCTTGCACAAAAGTGTACAAACAGGATACAGACGAAAGGCGGTGGACATCATTCTCAGACGATCGCTCCCCAAGCTGCGGGAAAAGCTTTTGGAGGCGCTGCAGGCGGTGCTGCCCATTGTGGCCATTGTGCTGGTGCTCTGCTTTACGGTAGCACCGGTATCGCCCAGCATCCTGCTGTGCTTTTTGCTGGGCGCTGCCATGATCGTGGTGGGCATCATGTTCTTTACTCTGGGTGCAGAGATGAGCATGACCCCCATGGGCGAGCGGGTGGGTGCAGTCATCACCCGCAGCCGCAAGCTGCCCCTCATCCTCGTGCTCGGCTTTTTGCTGGGCTTCCTTATCACGATCTCCGAGCCGGACTTACAGGTGCTGGCAGATCAGGTGCCCTCTATTCCAAGCGGCACGCTGATCCTTTCGGTGGCGGCGGGCGTGGGCCTGTTTCTGGTCTTTGCCTTCCTGCGTATGCTCATCGGCGTTGCGCTGCCGAAGCTGCTGGTGCTGTTCTATGGGCTCATCTTTCTGTTGGCGGCCTTTGTGCCCAAGGAGTTCCTCGCCGTGGCGTTTGACTCTGGCGGCGTGACCACCGGCCCCATGACCGTGCCCTTTATCATGGCGCTGGGTGTGGGCGTTTCTGCGATCCGAAGCGACCGCCATGCGGCAGACGACAGCTTTGGTCTGGTGGCCATGTGCTCCATCGGCCCTATTCTGGCGGTGCTGACGCTGGGCATCGCGTTCCGCGCAGCGGACAGCACCTACATCCCGCCTGTTCTGCCGGAGGTGGCAGACTCGGTGGAGCTGTGGCAGCTGTTCCGGGAAGGTCTGCCCACCTATCTGGCCGAGATCGCCCGCTCGCTGCTGCCCATCGTGCTGATGTTCGGAGCATTTCAGCTCATCGCCCTGCGGCTGGACCGCCGCACACTGGGGCGCATCGGCGTTGGCCTTGTGTATACCTATATCGGCCTTGTGCTCTTTCTGACCGGCGCAAACGTGGGCTTTATGCCCGCCGGTAACTATCTGGGTCAGGTGCTGACAGCCGGCGGGATGCGCTGGGTGATCATTCCCATCGGGATGCTCATCGGCTACTTCATCGTCAAGGCCGAGCCTGCGGTCTATGTGCTGAACAAGCAGGTGGAAGAGGTGACCGACGGTGCCATCTCGGCGCAGGCCATGGGTCTGGCGCTTTCCGCAGGCGTGTCCATCTCGGTGGGGCTTGCCATGGTGCGGGTGCTGACCGGCATCTCCATCCTGTGGTTCCTTGTGCCGGGCTATGTGTTCGCCATCAGCATCTCCTTTGTGGTGCCCAAGCTGTTTACCGCCATCGCGTTTGACGCGGGCGGTGTGGCCTCCGGCCCCATGACCGCAACCTTCCTGCTGCCGCTGGCGCAGGGTGCCTGCGTGGCGGTGGGCGGCAATATCGTCACCGACGCCTTTGGCGTGGTGGCGATGGTCGCCATGACTCCGCTGATCACCGTGCAGATGATGGGATTGGTGGCGCAGCTGCGCACCCGCAAGGCACGGACGGCGCAGCCCGCTGCGGTGCTTGCCACCGTGTTTGCGGACCTGCCGGATGACGCCATTATCGAGCTGTAAAGGAGGCAGAACGTGAGCAGTTTGTTTTTGATGATCACCATCACCGACCGCCGCTCTACCGACGGCTTTTTGCAGCTGTACAAAAGCCACGGCGTAACGGTAAGTATGCGCACCGTGGGCTCCGGCACGGCGGTGCAGGAGACGCTTTCCACCCTTGGGCTGGAAAAGACCGAAAAAGCGGTGCTGCTGGCCGTGGTAACGGCAGAGAGCTGGCAGAAGATCCAGAAGGATCTGCGCCGCAAAATGCAGATCGATGTGCCGGGCACCGGCATTGCGTTCATTGTGCCGCTGAGCAGCATCGGCGGCAAACGGGCGCTGATGTTCCTCACCGAGCACCAGCCCCTTACATGGAAGGAGGAGAGCACCTTGAAGGATACCCGCTATGAACTGCTGCTGGTGGTGGCAAATCAGGGCTACACCGGCTCCATTATGGATGCTGCCCGCACCGCCGGTGCAGGCGGCGGCACGGTGATCCACGCAAAGGGCACCGGCATGGAGGGTGCAGCCGCCTTTCTGGGCGTGGAACTGGTGAACGAAAAGGAGCTGGTGCTTATCGTCAGCCGCACCAGCCAGAAAAACACCATCATGAAGGCCATCATGGAGGGGGCAAACCCCAAGGCGGGCACCATCGTGTTCTCGCTGCCGGTGACCGATACCGCCGGTCTGCGGCTGATGGAAGAGGACGAAGCCCAGCCGGAAGCTGCCCTTTGACCCCTTAAAAATTGAACCCGATATCCGCATTTATCGCCGAAGGCTTGATAAATGCGGATATTTTCGTTATCATAGTAGAGGATACTTCAACGATAAACAAAGGAAGATGAAGATGACGCAATTAACACACAAGCAACAGCAGCTCTTCAACGCACTGTCCATCGTGGTGGGCAACGCGATGTATGCGCTGACTGTGGTATTATTTCTGATGCCCTCCGGCCTTATCACCGGCGGTGCTACTGGTATCGCACTGGCGTTCAACAAGGTCACCGGACTGCCGGTGTCTGCAGTGCTGTTCGTGGTCAACGTGGCCATGCTGCTGCTGGGCTGGTGGGTGCTGGGCCGCCGCTTTGCCCTGAATACTATGGCAAGCACGGTGCTCAGTCCCTTTTTTATGGCGCTGTGGGAGCGCTTGCTGGGCAATCTTGTACTGACCGATGATCTGGTGCTGAACACCGTATTCGCAGGCTTTGGCATCGGCATCTCGCTGGGCATCACCATCCGCGCCGGTGCTTCCACCGGCGGCATGGATATCCCCCCGCTGGTGCTGAACAAGTGGTTCCACCTGCCGGTGTCCAGCACCATGATGGTTTTCGACTTTATCATTCTGGCGGCGCAGGCGGCGTTCAGCCCGGTGCGGCAGTCCCTGTACGGCGTGGTGATGGCCATTATCTACACGGTCGTGCTGGACAAGGTGCTCATGCTGGGCACCACCCGCACCGAGGTAAAGATCATCAGCGCCAAGTCCGACGAGATCTGCGCCGCTATTTTTGCGCAGCTGGACCGCGGCGTGACCATCCTGCACGGTGAGGGCGGCTATCTGCGGGAGCCGGAGTCGGTGCTGCTGAGCGTGGTCTCCAACCGGCAGCTGCCAAGGCTGGAAAAGCTGGCGCACGCCATCGACCCCACCTGCTTTATGATCGTGAGCCACGTTACCGAGGTAAGCGGACGCGGCTTCTCGCTGGAAAAGGACTATCAGGCGGAGGGGTAAGCGGATTTCCCCAAGGCTCTTGCAAAACTGCCCCGGTTTGGGGTATAGTATAGAGGAACAGTAGGTTATACTGTATCTCACCCAAAACAGAAAGGAAAAGCTATCATGTTTGATATTTTCAATATGCTCAAAAAAGAGGCACACACCGCACCCAAGCAGGTGACCCGCGATACCATCATCGGCGACATTCTGGATATGGACCAGACCACCGCACCCTACTTTATGGAGATCGGGATGCACTGTCTGGGCTGCCCGGCCTCCCGCGGAGAGACCATCGAGGAAGCCTGCGAAGTGCACGGCGTGAACTGCGACGAGCTGCTGGAGAAGCTGAACACCCATCTGGCAGCCAAGAAGGCCTGAGTGCTGCCCACACTGGATGCGCGTCTGACCGCTGCGGCCGAGCTGGTGCGCCCGGGGCAGCCGGTGGCGGACATCGGCTGCGACCACGGCAAGCTGACGGCGGTGCTGGC
>ONZX01001707.1_pt1 | contig 10580 bp, 9 predicted proteins | sample 1671831 | NCBI WGS metagenome assembly ONZX01 (sample SAMN06348197, study PRJEB24527) | human gut metagenome | reverse complement strand
TGGCGGCGAGGATCGCCTCGCCATCGGCCCGGATCGCGGCGGCGGCTGCGCGCAGAGCAACGGCCTTGGCGACGGTGGGCATGGTCGCGAGGGTTCGTGCAGCGGTTCTGGCAATGGTGCCAAGTTCGGCGAACGGTTGGGGTGGAGCGTTGGGATCGGTCATGACAATTCTTCGAGAGCGTGCGGCACGATGTCGCGCAGTTTGCCTGCCAGGTCCAGCCGCGTGCCGGCATAAACAAAAGGGGCGGGGGATTGCTCCCCCGCCCAACCGTGTTTTCGTGATGCGATGCTAAATTAGAAGCGCGCCCGGAAACCTGAGTAGAAGCTGCGTCCACGATAATCGTAGATCGCCGAGCCGGCACCCGTCGCGGTCGAACCGAGCGGGGGGGCCTGGTTGAACACGTTGTCGACGCCTAGGAAGAACTGCAGACCGTCCGAGCGAGTGTCGCCGCTTCCCTGCACACCGCCCACATTCCATTCGAACCGGAGGTCCGAATAGGTGATGACCGGATATTCCTGCGGTGAGGTGGCGTCGATGTTCGATGCGGGCAGGCCGTTCACCCCGCTCCGGAAGCTTTCGTAGGCCCCGGTGAACTGTTCACCGATGAAGCGGAAGCGATAGCCGAAGTTGAAGTTCTTGATGCCCAGGTCGAGGTCCAGCCGAACCTCGTCCTGCGGATCGCCCAGTTCGCTCATGATCCGGTTTTCGAAGCTCGGGTTGGTCACGTCTTCGAAATTGCTGCGCTTCAGTACATGCACGTAGAGCAGGTTGGTCGTCAGGCGAACGTCCTGGCTCAACCGCGCACGATAGATCAGCTGGGTGTCGATGCCGCGCGCCTGGCGCTTGGCAAAGTTCAGCGGTGCTACGATCAGCGAGTTGCCCAGGATCGCACCCGGCTGTTCACCGTTCGGGCCCGTGCCCGGACCAGCGAATCGCGTGAAGGCACTGCAGAACACGTTGTCCAGAGTCGGGAAGTCGTAGCAGTTGTTGAGGATCTGCTGTGCGCTGACGCTGGTGATGATGCCGTTCACCGTGATGTCGTAATAATCGACCGTCAGCGACAGGCCCGGCGCGAAGCGTGGCTGGAACACGGCGCCCAGCGTGTACGAGTCGGAGGTTTCCGCCGCCAGGTTCGGGTTCGAACCGCTGACAATCGGCAACGAGTAGGTAACCGATCCCAGATTGGCCAGATTGCCCGCGCCGACGGCGGTAGTGCAATTGGCGCGACGCGTCGTGGACCCGCCATTGATCGCGGTGATGTTGCAGGGATCGGTGATCGAGCTGAAGTTCGGGACCAGCGGGAAGCCGGTTTCCGACACGTTCGGTGCGCGAACCGCGCGCGCATAGTTGCCGCGCAGGCGGATGTCGCTGATCGGCGACCACTGAACGCCGCCGTTATAGGCGTATACGGTGCCCGTGCCGCCCTTGTAGTCCGACACGCGACCGGCGCCGGTCAGCGACAGTTCGTGGAAGAACGGAACTTCCTTCAGCAGCGGGACGCGAAGTTCGCCATAGGCTTCCTTTACTTCGAACGACGGCGGATCGAAGACGGGAATGGAAACGGCGTTGTTGAAGCCCTGCGTCGTGAACGGGTCCTGCTGATAGAAGGCCTTTTCACGACGATATTCACCGCCGATGGCGAAGCCGATCGGGCCGCCCGGCAGTTCGAACAACTGGCTCAGGTCGCCCGACATGAATGCCTGGCCGACGATCTGTTCCAGGCTGGACTTGGTCGAGAAGGCGCTGCTGAAATAGGCGATGGCATCGGCGTTGCCCGTGCCGGCCCCGAACGGGTTGTACGGACGGCAGGCGGCAATGTCAGCAGCAAGGCGTGCGGCGTTGGCAGCGCGGTTTGCAACCGAGACGCCATCCGTCCGTGCGTCCGGCACGGCAGCCGACGCGTCGAATTGCGAGCGGCACTGGATGGCGCCGGTTACCGGGTTGCGACCGGCATCCATCGCCAGCGAGAAACGCTGGCGGTCGATATACCCTTCAGTGATCGACGACTGGTCGAACCGGCCATAGTTACCCGAAATTTCGTAGGACCAGTCGTCGTTGAACGTACCGCGCACGCCTAGGACGGCCCGATAGGTGTCGCGACGGAACTTCTCGTCACGCAGGCCGACGTCCAGCAGGTTCTTGGCCAGGATGAAACGATAGGTGCCTGCTGCGATTGCCGCCCGGTCGGCGGCGGTAAGGTTGCCGGCGGCAGGGCACTGCACCGTCAGGCTCGGGTTGCAACCCGAGTTGAGGATGAGGTTCGAGAGTGTCGTGCGGTCCGTCGCATTCAGGAACGGGTTGTCGAGGCGCGGACGTTCGCGGAAATCGCCAATATTGCCCTGGTTGCCCGAACCCGTCTGAATGAACGACGGCCCGGCATTGTTGCCGATGGCTTCGTTGCGGTTGAACTTGCCTTCGAAGAATACCTCGAATGCCGGGCTGAACTCGAAATGCGACAGCAGGTTGAAGTTGTAGCGCTGCAGTTCGGGCAGAACCGACAGCGTGCGGCCTTCGCGGCCGGTCTGGCCGTTGCCCCCGATACGGCTGGCGTTGATGCCCGTGCCGAACGGCGTGCCGGTCTGTTGGACCAGACGCCCTTCGGGCGTAAAGAGATAGTTGCAGCTGAACGCCAGACCCGAATTGTTCGGTGCGCCGTTGTTTGCCGCCGTCGCGTTGCCGCAGGCGCCGCCCGCCGCATTGCGCTGGTTGATCGGGATCAGGCCGTACGGATTGATCGTGCCGCTGCGCACGTCGCGCAGGAAAATCGCGTCGGGGAATCCGTCGCTACCGTTGGGCAGGCCGCCGGTGTCGGCGTTGTGCTGGATGAGTCCAACGAGAAGATCGGCTACAAGATCCGCCAGGCCCAGCAGGTTGACCGCGTGCCGTATATGCTGGTCTTGGGCGCGAAGGAAGTCGAAGCCAACAACATCAGCGTCCGTGACCGCAAGGGCGAGACGACTACGATGGACTTGGATGCTTTCGTCGCCAAGGTTGTGGACGAGATCACGAACCGCGTGAATAACGGTTAATTCCCGATAAAATAACTACCGCCGTCATTTCCCTGACGGCGGTAGTTTTATTTTTCCCTTCGTGCTTTTCTGCGATACTCCGTCGGGCCGCAGCCGTAGACCTGACGGAAGGCGCGGGCAAAGTAGCTCGCGTCCTGAAAACCGCACTGCATCGCGATTTCCGTCACCCGCAGTCCCGTGCCGCACAGCAGCTCCGCCGCGCGCTGGGCGCGTTGGTCGCGCAGATACTGATTCGGTGTCGTGCCGATCATATCGTGGAAGCACCGCAGACACTCGCTGGGGCTGATGGACGCGCTGGACGCGACCTGCTCGACCGAGATGTCCTCGGCGTAATGCTCTTGAATAAATTGCAGCATCGTCTTGATGCGGTCGGCGCTGCGCAGTGCCTTTTTCGGCATGGCCTGCACCGCCGGGGCGTGGCTGACCAGCTGGAAGATCATCTCCGACAGCGCCGCGCGGGTCTTGAACTCGTAGCCGGGGATCTCGTTCACCACCGCGCGGAACGCCCGCTCCATGTCCTCGATGGCCTCGTGCTGCCAGTCCACCGTGGGGCGCAGCACGGCGCAGGGACGGCTGGGGTCGGTCAGCAGCGGCTGCAGATATTTCTGCCAGAACACGCTGTCCGGGTTGCCGCCCACCAGCCGTGGGTGGAACACCATGCTGTGCAGGCGGCAGCTGCCCGCATTCAGCGGCCAGTCGCCGTGCAGCACCCCTGCGTTGATGAACAGCCCCTCGCCCTTTCCCAAGCGGAATTTCTCGCCGCCTGCCGTCGCCAAGATCATGCCCTCGCTGACGACCAGTACCTCCAATTCCTCGTGCCAGTGCCACGGCACGGGCTCGGCCTGCAAATCGTCGTGATAACAGGCGATGGGGAAGGCGGCGGTGCCATGCTCCATCAGCTCCCGCGCCGAATCGTCCACGGTCGTTCTGCACAGCGACAGTGCCATTTCTTGCTCGCCTCCGTTTTTGGTGAAATTGTACCGAGATTTTGCGGAATTAGTGCCTGTATATTCCGCAATTTGATGATATAATCATAATATCACAACTACAGAAAGTCAAGAGGTTTTTCGTATGGTATCGTTACTTTTGCCCATCATCTATCTGGCCTTCATCAGCCTTGGCCTGCCGGACGCACTGCTGGGCGCGGCGTGGCCGAGCATGTACCCCCAGCTCGGCGCGGGCGTGTCGTGGGCGGGCGGTGTGTCCATGATCATCTCCGTCGGGACCATCGTGTCCAGCCTGGCCAGCGACTGGCTCAACAATAAGCTCGGCACCGGCAGGGTCACGGCGCTCAGCGTCGCCACAACCGCTGTGGCACTGTTCGGTTTTTCCACCTGCACCCAGTTCTGGCAGCTTTGCCTGTGGGCTATGCCGTATGGCCTCGGCGCGGGCAGTGTGGACGCCGCGCTGAACAATTATGTGGCCCTGCACTACGAAAGCCGCCACATGAGCTGGCTGCACTGCATGTGGGGCATCGGCGCAGCGGGCGGCCCGGTCATCATGGGCTGGGCGCTGGCGGGCAGCACCTGGCAGAACGGCTACCGCATAGTGTCCGTTCTGCAGTTTGTGCTGACGGCGTTGCTGCTGTTCAGCCTGCCGCTGTGGCAGACCCCCGTCGACGCCGGAGCGGGGGAGGAGTTTACCCCGGAACACCGCACGATTTCCGAACTGCTGAAAGTCCCCGGTGTGCCGGAGGTAATGCTCTGTTTTGCGTTTTACAGCGGTGTCGAGGGGATTGCCGGTATGTGGGCCGCCAGTTACTGCACCCTGACCCGCGGTCTGGACGCAATGACCGCCGCCAGCTGGGCGAGCCTGTTTTACGTAGGCATCACAGTCGGACGGTTTTTCAGCGGCTTTTTGACGATGAAATTCAACGATCAGCAGATGATCCGCATGGGACAGCTTCTGAACGCCGTGGGTATTGTGCTGATCCTGCTGCCCTTCGGCAATGCGCTGCTGCCGGTCGGCCTTGTGGTCGCCGGACTGGGCTGCGCACCGATCTACCCCAGCATCATTCACGAGACGCCGTCCAACTTCGGCAAGAATCTCAGCATGTCAATGACCGGCCTGCAGATGGCCGCCGCCTACACCGGCAGCACGCTCCTTTCACCGCTTTTCGGCGTTCTGGCGCAGAATATCACGATGAAGCTGTATCCCTTTGTCCTGCTGCTGATGCTGGTATTGATGACGGTTTTTTCCGAGCAGCTGCACAGAAAGACGGCTGCAAAACGGGCAGCGAATGCCTGAAGCTGAGCCTTCCTTTGACAAGGGAGGCTTTTTTATTTTCCCGCCCCTCTAGCTATTTCCTACGCTATCCTGTATAATAGAGGAAAAGAGGAGGTGTCCCTATGCAAAAATGCAGCCTGTGCGGCGGACGGGTCGTCAATGGCCGGTGTGAGGACTGTGGTCTGCCCATCCCGCCGGAGCACAGCTACACCCTGCGGGGCGAGAGTGCCCACTATCACCGCGTCAACGGCGAGGATGTTCTCCACCGCGTGCGGCCCGCGGGCAACCGCCCCAAGGTGGAAGGCTACGACGACGAGGAACGCACTGCCCATGTACATGAGAGCGGCACAGACCGCCACAATGCACCGCGCCCCGCGGTGCGCACGGCCCGGGTGGAGCACCACATCGAGGCACCCTCCAGACGCAGACGCAGTGCCAATGTCGCGTGGCTTATCATCGTTGTGGCGCTGTTTTTGATTTTGCCCATGCTGCAGGTCCTGCTGAAGCGTGAAATCGGTTCCTCGGTTTCCGAGCCCGTTCCCGAATTTACCGAAGAACAGGCCATAGAGGCCGACAGCAACGCCTACGACGACCTGCGCCCGCTCGTATCCGCCGGGGGCACCGACTGGGACGGCGACCTGCCCGCCGGGCTGTACGTCGTGGGGCAGGACCTGCCCGCGGGCACCTACACGATCAAGTGCGCCGAGGACGGCACATCCATGGAGATGCACCTTGTCAACGATGCCTGCGGTGTGGAAATTTATGAGGATTTGTCCGCCTACGACGCTGCGGATTCGGGGCTGGACGACGTCCCGCTGCCCGCGGGTACGGTGCTGTTCCTGACCGGGAACAATGCGCTCTATTTCCACAGCAGCAACGCGCAGGTCGATGACCTGTCCACCGATACTGCCCCCAACCCGGTGACAGGCGATATTTCGTATACCCTCAGCGACAGCGAGGACAGCCTGTATCTGCTTGTGGGCGAGGACATCGAACCCGGCGTCTACGACGTGACCTGCACGGCGGGCAGCGGCTACTTTGCCTTTGACCTGCCGATGGAGAACACCCGCACGATGTATTGCAGCGCCTGGCTCTACGGCGACAACACCTATCAGGACACCCTGCACCACATCGTTCTGGCCGAGGGCACCGAGCTCATCCTCTCCAATTATAACGATATGGGGTATACCGTGATGTTCCAACCGAGCGAGACGGTGTATACTCATGAATGACAAAGAGGCAGCCTGCAAAAGCTGCCTCTTTTTGTTGGTTTATAGGGGATGAATCTATCCCTCCCGGGGGCCTTGCGGATGCGGAAACGCGCACGGAGGGGTCAAGACCCCTCCCTACAGACTGACATTCACGGGTGCTTTGTAGGGAGCGGTCTTGACCGCTCCGCTGCGGCTATGGTACAGATCCCGGGAGGGATAAATTCCTCCCCTTACATTACTTTACGTTCTGCAGCCGTTCCACTTCCGTCGCTGTCAGCTCACGCCACTGGCCGGGCGCTAACGCGGGGTCCAGCGCCACGCCGCCGATGCTCTCACGGTGCAGGGCGTTCACACCCGCATCAAACACGCCGAACATCCGCTTGATCTGATGATAGACGCCCTGCCGCAGCGTGACCTGCACGGTCAGGCCGTCGTCGGTCAGCGGCTCGACGCCTGCAGGAGCCATCGTCTCGCCGTCGGTCAGCGTGACGCCCGCGGCAAAGCCCCGGCGCATCGCGTCGGTCAGCGGCGTGTCCAGCGTGACTACGTACTGCTTCTCGACGTGGTGGGCAGGGGAGAGGATGTCATGCGCCAGCGCGCCGTCGTCAGTCAGCAGCACAAAGCCGGTGCTCGTCTTGTCCAGCCGCCCCGCGGGGAACAGTTCCCGCCGCGGAAAGTCCGCCGCGACCAGATCGACCACCGTCGTGTCTTTTTTGTCGCGGCTGGCACTGACGACGCCCTCGGGCTTGTTGAGCATGATATACACAAATTTCCGGTACGCGCCCGCCAGCGGCACGCCGTCCAGCGCCACGGCGGCGGTGTGCTCGTCCAGCTGGGTGTCGGCCTTACGGCAGACTGCGCCGTCGATGCTGACGCGGCCCTTCGTTACGGCCTTGCGGCTCTCGCTGCGGGTCATGCCGGTGCGCTCGGCCAGGTATTTATCCAGCCGCATCATGCCTCGTGCTCCTGTGTGATGGCCGCCGTCCTGCCGCGCGTGACCTTGATGAGGTCCGCCGGGGCGCATTCGATCTGCGTGCCGATGCGCCCACCAGAGACGAGCATCGTCTGCTGCGCAAGGCAGCTCTCATCGTAGACGGTCACGAACTGCTTTTTCATGCCCACAGGGCTGCACCCGCCGCGGATGTAGCCCGTGACCTTGTTGATGTCGGCAACGTGGATCATGGCCACGCTCTTGACGCCCGCAGCCTTAGCGGCCTTTTTCAGGTCCAGCTCGGCCAGCACCGGCACAACAAACACATAGTAGTTTCGGTCCGCGCCCTGCGTGACGAGCGTCTTGAACACCCGCGCCGGGTCCTGCCCGGTCAGCCGCGCCACGTTTGCGCCGTCCACGGCCTGGCCCTCCTCGTGGGGGTATTCGTGGGACGTGTAGGCGACCTTTGCACGCTCCAGCATCCGCATTGCGTTGGTTTTTGCTTCTTTTGCCATATTGTTACCCTTCTCGATTGTTAATAGCGCTGTAGGGGCCGGGCATGCCCGGCCCGGCCACCTCGCTTCGCCTTCCCCCTTGGGGGAAGGTGGCCCCGCAGGGCCGGATGAGGGGCAGAGCTTCCGTGATTGCCCGTGAACGGGTTGCATTGGCAAGGCCGCCCCTCATCAGTCCGCTTCGCGGACAGCTTCCCCCAAGGGGGAAGCCCTTTTTCTATTATAAATCCCCCCAACAATTTTCGCAAGGGGGCTTGACTTTAGCGCTTTAAAGTGTTAGAATACCGTCGTTGAGAAAAATTCACGGTTGTAATAGATAGGAGAACACATCATGATCATCGTTTTAAAACAGCACGCCCCCGCTGACAAAGTGCAGGCCTTCTGCAATGAGCTGAACAGCATGGGCTTCCAGATCAACGATTCCGTCGGCAGCGACACCCACATCCTCGGCCTGATCGGCGACACCAAGGCCCTGGCCGAGAGCTGGGTGCTGGCAAATCCCGTCGTCGAGACCTGCCGCCGCGTGTCCGAGCCGTACAAAAAGGCCAACCGCAAGTTCCACCCCGACGACACCGTCGTCGACGTGGGCGGACACAAGATCGGCGGCGGTTACTTCGCTGTCATGAGCGGTCCCTGCAGCGTCGAGAGCAAGGAGCAGATCACCTACGTGGCCCAGCGCGTGCAGGCCGCCGGGGCCAGCATCCTGCGCGGCGGCGCGTTCAAGCCCCGCACCAGCCCGTACAGCTTCCAGGGTCTGCGTGCTGAGGGTCTGGAGCTTTTGCAGGAGGCCCGCAAGGTCACGGGCCAGCCCATCGTGACCGAGCTGATGAACAACGAGCACATCCCGCTGTTCGTTGACGCCAAGGTCGATATGATCCAGATCGGTGCGCGCAACATGCAGAACTTTGAGCTGCTCAAGGCTGTCGGCAAGCTGAACGTGCCTGTGCTGCTCAAGCGCGGCCTGTCCTCGACGCTGGAGGAGCTCGTCATGAGCGCCGAGTACATCATGGCAGAGGGCAACCCCAACGTCGTTTTGTGCGAGCGCGGCATCCGCACCTTTGAGACGAGCATGCGCAACACGCTGGACATTTCCGCCGTTCCTATGTTGAAAAAGATGACCCATCTGCCCGTTGTCATCGACCCGAGCCACGCAGCAGGCATTGCCTTCATGGTGCCCGCGCTGGCCCAGGCGGCAGTGGCCGTCGGTGCCGACGGTCTGATGATCGAGACCCACAATGACCCGGCCAAGGCCAAGAGCGACGGTGCCCAGAGCCTGACCCCCGACCAGTTCGACGCCCTGATGAATACCATCAAGCCGGAGCTGGAGTTCTTCGGGAAAACGCTGAACTAACTGTAAAGTGCCTTCCCCAAAGGGGGAAGGTGGCCGAGGCCCCGCCCTAGGCCGGATGAGGGGCCAGGTTACCGTGATTAGCCGCAAACGGGTTGCCATGGCAAGCTCTGCCCTCATCAGTCGCCTGGCGGCGACAGCTTCCCCCCGATGGGGAAGCCTTCCCGGGCGGATATGGAATCCGCCCGGGAAGGCTTGCGGCTGCCGCACACAACCATGGGTGGGCAGCACCCGCCCCCTACAAAGAATCCCGCTGTCTGGTACAGACGGCGGGCATTTTTTATCTCTTATACAGCTTTTTCCGCTGCTGGTGCGCAGCGATTTTGATATACACGGGCCGCGGCAGGAAGCGCCCCAGCGTCATGCCGGCGGCAACCACGGGGTTCGGCACAATGACCGTTTTGCGGCGGGCCATGCCGTCCAGTGCGCAGCGCACGCAGTATTCCGGCGTAATGCCCCGCAGCGCAAACTCCACATTCGCCACAGCGTTGAACTCGGTGTTGACCGGGCCGGGGCAGAGGCAGCCGACATACACGGGGCTGCGGGCCTCGCGCAGCTCCTGCGCCAGCGCACTCGTCAGGCTGACAACGTAGGCCTTGGTGGCGTAGTAGGTCGCCATGTAGGGGCCTGCGGGCATCAGCCCTGCACAGGAGCCGACGTTCAGCAGCGCGCCGAAGCCCTGCTTATAGAGCTGCTGCCCGATTTTCTTCGTCAGGATGTGCAGCGCCCGGATGTTGACCGACAGCATATCGAGGTCCTTATCCAGTTCCGTCTGCAAAAACGGCCCGCAGTCGCCAAAGCCCGCGTTGTTGATGAAGAGATCCACGCGGCGGCCCTCCAACGCCTTGACCAGGCGAAGGCACTCACTCTTTTTGGACAGATCCGCAGTGAAGATCTCGCAGACCGTCGTCAGCTGGTCGGACAGCTTTTCCAGCCGGTCCGCGCGGCGGGCCACCAGCAGCAGGTTATATCCGCGGGCGGAAAGCTGGCGCGCGAACTCGGCCCCGATACCGGAGCTTGCACCGGTGATAACTGCAAATTTTGGCATAGCTGCCTCCTTTTCTGCTATAAAAAAGTACAAAAAAGGCTTCCCCCGGGGGGGGAAGCTGTCGCCGATAGGCGACTGATGAGGGGGAACTTACCGTAATGACCCGTTTACGGGCAATATGGGCAAGCTCGCCCCTCATCCGGCCCTGCGGGCCACCTTCCCCCGAGGGGGAAGGCTTTTTGCTTTAGTGGTGCCGCCCTACGCCGCCGCCGCGGGTGGAGCCGCCGCCGGAACGGAACCCGCCGCCGGAGGGGCGCGCCCCGCCAAAGCCGCC
>ONZX01001696.1_pt1 | contig 10609 bp, 11 predicted proteins | sample 1671831 | NCBI WGS metagenome assembly ONZX01 (sample SAMN06348197, study PRJEB24527) | human gut metagenome | reverse complement strand
GCAGATACTGGGTAGCACGACAGAGAGCAAAAGTCTTTTAGTCATAACAAATCTCTATTGGTAAATATTGGTTCCAGTGAGAGTGAAGTGGTGGCTCTAGGTCAGCAGTGGACCTATGGGAGATTCCCTTTGGCATTCTTCTTTTGTGAATGAGAAGAAGTGCCAGTCTTGGGGCCACTGCCCCCGTAAATGGAAGGGTTACAGATTTTTTTACTGCGACTAAATTTGCCGTTGTTACAAAGGAATTTACCGTCGACACACTGGGCGATGCCGCCCATTTTTCCTGAGCATGGTTTATTGGCTGCAACAGCAAGATTCGAGCTGGCAAGAGTTAGAGCAAAAGAAGCGAGTAAAGCAATTTGTTTGGAGTACATAGGTTGACTTTTGAAGGCAAAGACAACGAGAGGCGACGATTCTTGTCCTATTCTATCTGTAAGATTCAGAGCAGGTTAGATGGCGTAGTGAAATTACTAGTAAAACACTAGTAATTGATATAAAATCCCTGGTTGGTAAATTTACTAGTAACTTACTAGTCATTGGAGGGGCTTGTATGTCTCCAAAAATTATCGCCGTAGCCAATACTAAAGGCGGGGTAGGTAAGACAACCGTAGCCTTACAGATAGCTTTGGCACGAGCGTTGAATGGTTTAGATGTTTGGTATGTGGATGGTGATAAACAACAGACTGGGTTAATGGCTTTGACATTACGAGACACCCAGAATGTGAAAGCACAAATTTCTTGTGCTTCGTATCCGAATGGTGTGTTGCTTGGACGGCAGGTTCTGCAACAGGCAGACAAGTGGGATGTGATCGTTATTGACGTTGGTGGATACGATAGTCCGCAGATGAGAACGGCGTTGAGTGTGTGCGACTTACTGATTATTCCGTTTCAGCCGCGAACCTTTGATACGTGGGCACTCTCTCAAATGTCTACTTTGCTGGAAGAGGTTTCTGTACAACGGCGCAGCGAACTTCCGGCCTACGCCATTCTGAATTGTGCAGACCCGAATACCTCAGCAGATAACCGTGAGGCTGTGGCTGCACTAGAAGATTATCCAAACATCAAATATCTGGATTGTCCGCTTTGCCGCAGAAAATCGTTTGCGACCGCGTCTGGTTTTGGTCTGAGTGTGGCTGAATTGAAGACCAAAGACCCGAAAGCGCTGGCAGAAGTAAACAACCTAGTGATGGCAATTTTTGGTGAAGACGCCAAAGTAGTGATTAGAGGGAGACCCCGCAAGTGACAATCGCAGCACCGCCTAAGAACTTTAGAAAGTCCGTAACAAACCAGAGAACGGATGAAGTCATTCGCGAGAAGTCTGTTGTTTCAAGTCGGACAAAGGTTGATCTCAATTCCAAGGCTTTCAGGGACTTTATCAAAAAGGCCCCGACTGGAATGGAGAAAGACTTGGTATCCCGCTGGAAAATGCGTGGGCGCAAAGTAATGATTACGATTCAAATCGATCCTGAAATGCTCGAACAGTTTGATGAACTGTGTGAGTCTCTGGGTCAAAGCCGTTCTGCGCTAGTGCGAACGTTCATTGGACAGGCGCTGGAGAAAACCAGCGGGAAACCATAGTCAAATAGGCAGAAGCATCATGAAAATCATAAGAGGAGCACTGATCGCGTTGGTGGCATGCGGTTTGGTTCATGTGGCACAAGCTGGAAATGTAGACGCCAAGATCTCCGATAGTGCCATCATGCAGATAACCCAAAAGAATTCACCGAAGATCTTTGCAAAGTGGGGGCCTGAGTACATAGCCAGAATCAATAAGCAACAGTTGCAAGCTGCGAGGAAAGTCGCAGCTTCAGATCGATGTGACAAGGTGGTGTGGGTTGCTCTTTCAGATCGGCGTAGTACGGTGAAAAAAGAGGCTGTGTTTCTTGTCCATTGTCAGAATAATGAGCGCTTCTTTGTTTCTGAGAAGGAATTGGGAGGGAAAAATGTTGCCAAGTCAGTTCAGGAAATCGGAAACCAATGGACGGATAGGCAATATATTGAGGCTTGTCAGGAGTACACGAAAAAAGGGTTTGATGCGTTTCCTCAATGGAAATACAAATTCCTAAGAGGGGGAACAAGTGTGTATCGAGCACCTGGCACGGGAAACGTAGTTGTGAAGACCCGAGTTCATGTTGTTTCGGATAAAGGAGCAGCGGATATTGAATCCTCGTGCACATTTAATAGTGGAAAAATGATCGGGTCAGACGTGTATGCAGTCCCCTAAGCGTTACTGTTTCACAGATGTTTTACTAGTAAAACACTAGTAAACTACCAGTAAATTACTAGTATTTTACTGGTAATGTACAAGTAAATTACTAGTATTTCTTTTTGTCTTATGTGTGGGTGGAATTTGTAGACTCCTTGATTTTCTCAAGCAGATCAAAGAGAATTCAAGGGTAAGGTAAAAGAAAAGCCACTGACGGCAATCAGTGGCTTTTCCAAAAAAGTTTTTTGCGGCAGGCTCTCACCCCTGCCGAAAACGGGGACGAATCCCCATAAAGCACGCACAGAGTGCTTCGATGAAAGATTATAACAACCCACCGCAGGTTCCGCGACAGCTGAACCTATTCGACTCGGCTGAAGAAGCCGCACTCTATCTCCCTCCGATGGGAGGCTACTTTGCACTCCTCACGGCGCAAGAGTCCGGCAGAAAGTGCCAAAGCCTTCATCCCGTTTCGCAGTTGGAAACGGTTCTTCGCATTCTTGATCCTAAGCGGGATTCCTGGATTAGCCAGACACAGTTCTGGACACCTCAGCGTCGAGTCGTCAACGTCAAAAGTCTGAGTCTGAATTTTCTGGACGTTGATTACTACAAGACGAATGCTGACTGGGCTCAAGGTAAGACGCCAGAGCAGGTCGCGGACGCCTTCATGAGTCTGTGCGATGCGGAAGACATTCCGCGGCCGTCGATCGTGGTGCATTCGGGGCGTGGCATCCAACCGAAGTGGCTCTACAGCAATCCGATTCCCCGCGGTGCACTACCGCGCTGGAACGCCGTTGAAGAAAATCTGGTGAAGCGTTTGGCTCCGTATGGCGTTGACAGTTGCGCCAGAGACGCCGCACGAGTTCTGCGCGTTGTCCGAACCGTTAACTCGCGTTCCGGAACGGTTTGCCGAGTGGCCGGGGTCACGCCCGGAGATGACGGCAAGCCGATGCTGTACTCCTTCGAAGAGCTTTGTGAGTACATCCTCCCTAAATCCCGCCCGGAGAAAAGTCCTGCCGTTGACGTTGAGTCACTGGTGCAGAGAAAAGTTCGCCCTGCGACTGGATACGATGCAAAGGCGCTGGCATGGGCGAGATTGGAAGACCTTCGAACGTTGTGTGCGATGCGTGGCGGCATTCGAGAAGGGATGCGTATGAACTTTCTCATGTACAGCATGAGTTTTTTGGCGCTTTCTGGGCAGGTGGATCCGACAAATTTCTACCGAGAAGCGGCCATCGTTGCGCAAGAGATCGATTCGACCTGGTCGTACCGCGTCGCCGAGTTGCGCACGATTTACGAAAAGATGTGTCAGGCCAGAGCCGGACAACGACGCGACTTCAACGGACGCCAGTACGTGCCTCTGTACACGCCGCGTTCGCAGACGCTGATCGATCTTTTCGAGATCACGACCGAAGAGATGCAGCAGCTGACGACGATCGTGACGCCGGACGAGCGTCGACGTCGCGATGCCGCCAGTCACATGAAGCAGCGTCGGGCACAAGGGGTGAAGCCGAGAGCCGAGTATCTTGGACAGGTAAAAGCCCGTCAGGAGCGAGCAAGAGCATTGCGGACAGAAGGGATGTCAATCCGAGCAATCGCCACGGAAATGGGGATCTCAAAATCGCAGATTCAGCGGTATTTGGAGGTGTCCCATGTCTGTCCCGTTTACTAATGGCGTAGCCTTACATTATTAGGCCGACTTGTCGGCCTCTCGATTTTCCCTCCGCAAAAGTCTTTTGCGAGTAGTGGGTGGGGGTTCGGGGGAGGGGATCCTCCCCCGCGGGTGTCTCCTTTCGCTGTTCTATGCCTTTGCCTCGAATGTCATAGCTTGCAGTTGCTTCGAGTACCAAAAAAAATCTTACAATCTAACAGTTAGATGTATTAGATACTCTGAGAGAACCTTTTTATGCAGTCCATTCCTTCTTACGAGAGCCAAGAAGTCGAATTTAAATCTCAGTTTGGCGACAACGATGGACACACCATCAAGAAAACATTGGTTGCCTTTGCCAATACATTTGGTGGCGATCTCTACATTGGCGTCAATGATGACGGCAGTGTCGTCGGTGTAGAAGATGTACACAAGACGGAAGAGCGCTTGTGGAATATGGTGCGAGACAATGTTTATCCGTCAATCGTAGGGTCTGTTGATACTGACCGTGTGATGGTGGATGGCAAGATTGTGCTCCATGTTCATGTAAGGCAAGGGCCAACTCCGCCGTATTCATTGGCGCAAGATGACCCCAGACAAGTATTTGTTCGCGTTGGCTGCACAAGTTCTCCGGCAAGGCTTGAAGATATCGCTCAGATGATTGAACGGAGAAACCCAATCCCTTTCGAGAAAAGAGCGGCTATCGAGCAGGATTTGACCTTTACGGCGTGTCAGAAGATTTGCCAAGAGCAATGCGTGAAGTTTGATCCCCTGCTGAACACAAACTTTGGTTTTTGGGATACCAAAAAGCAACTATGGACAAACTTGGCTTATCTGTGCGCGGATCAAGGGCAAAGCCAGATGGTGATGATCCAGTTCCGTGACGACGATAAGACGGTGATTGCGGATTCTGAAAAAGTTTCTGGAAGTGTCTTCTTGCTGTTGGAAAAAGCGTTGGCGTTTGTTGCTCGGTCTAACTATTTGGAAATGGAGAAGCCAACGGATGGAAGCCTTGAGAGAAAGGATCACTATCATGTCGATCCGAGCGTAGTACGTGAATCAATTGTGAACCAGCTTGTGCATCGGGACTACAGCAAGAACGTTCCCAGCACCATTCACGTTACTCCGTCAAGGCTTGAATTCTGGTCTGTTGGTGGCGCTTACGATCTGCTGCCGGAAGATATTTTGGGAAATATGTCTACCAGTTGCCGCAATCCGGGACTGGCGGCTTTGTTAACGCGTTTGAATTTAATGGAGGGGCTTGGCACCGGATACCGATTGATTCAAACGGTTTACAAGGGAATTCCGCTTAGCCGTTTGGTTCGAATTTCGGAGAGTTCGGTCAAGATTTCGCTTCCCCGAAGACAAGTTGTGCATTTGCCTGATTTCAATGAGCGGCAGAGATTGGTTTTGGACGCAGTGATTGAAAATGGATCAGTCACCCGTCGACAGGTGCAGGACCTGATTAAGCTGTCGCAAACTTCTTCCGCTACGCTTCTGAAAGATTTGGTTCAAATTGGCGCCTTAGAGCAAGAAGGAGACGGGCCACGAACTCGGTATGTTATTGCGCCGGACTGGCAAGAGCTCCTAAACAAGGCGAAAGCTGAAAGATGAAGCGAATTTCTCCGGAACAGATCGCAAAGGTGCGAGCAATTCCTTTGGAAACGGTGCTCGAACGTTTGGGCTTCTATGTGTCGCGGGATTCTGCGTTTCAGCCCCGCCTCAACAAACGCACGGTTTCGTTGCTTGTCTCGGATAACAATGACGTGCATGAGTTGATCGTGACTGGCGAAAAGTGGTTCGACAAGCGAGAGAATGTTGGAGGCGGCGGAGCTATCGATTTGGTCATGCATCTCAAGAAGGTTTCTTTTTCCGGAGCTGTCCGTTTTTTGTCCCTCCCACCCTAATTTCTTTGCGACTTTCGGCCAGATTTTTTTTGTACTGATCGATGACATCAGAGCCACGAACATCTTGTGCATCCAATTCGGATTGGGTTTTATTCCAGGCTATCAAGTGAGGTTCAAGATCGTGAGCACGTTTGTTGGCCTTTGCGAGCTGAGACTTGAGTTGTGCTTCGGCGGCGACATGGCTACGCTCACTGCGGTACAGCTTTTCGATGATGGCCAGAGCAACGATCAGCAGTACGGCCAAGAGGAAGACGACCGACCATCTTGGTGCAGATTCCAGCACAAGCGGGGTTCCACAGAAAGTGTAGGCACATAGCGCTGCTAAGTAGGTTAAGCAGGGGGTGAGGATGCCAAGCGTACTGACGTAGTGCCCCGCAACTTCTCCAAATGCGATGATTTTTTTCGAACCTGCGTGTCGCAGAGAGTTCCCGATCGTAAGAGCAACGGCACTTGCAAGCAAAGTGGCAAGAAATGCATCCAAAATTCGGTTGTCAGCTTTGATGCAAAAAGCAAGGCTGGCAATTATGTAGGACAAGAACATAGCCCAGAGGCATGTTCTGAGCAAAGTGTTTTTTGGGATTTCTTGAAGGCCGTTTAATACTTTAGACATAGATGATTGTAAACTTATCTCTCAGTAAATTTTTGAATTGGTTTAAGTGACGGAATAGAAGGTCTAGGGCTGTGACAGGATTTTTGGTTCTTGTTTTCTTTTAAGTCAGCTTTAGCTTCATCAAGAAGAGTTTTCAAGTAACTAACTACCTCCGGCTTGTCGCAATTCTTTATTAGTTTTTTCCAAGCGACTTTGAACGGCATAACTCGTCCTAAACTTCCTTTCAGTTTTTCAGAAGTACGGCTGACAATAGTGAGTTGTCTACGCAAATCGTTTGTTACACTATTCTCATCGGCGATTCTAGAATTATATTCTTTAATTCTTTCAAAAAGTAGTGCTTCTTCTTTTGCAAAAGAATTTTCATATTCTACAAGTCTATTTTCTCTAGTTTCCAGTTCTTTAAGTTTTAGGTTGAAAGTATCCTCTTTTTGTTTTGCGCTTTCAATGGCCTTTGCGGCAGCTTCTTCCCGAATCTCTAAGTCAGAACGAGCTTTTTTATACTCTTCTATTAATACTTTGCGTTTTTTTTGGAACTCTACTTGGGAATCTGCTCTGGCGACCCCTTGGCAGTGTTCGATGACTGTCTTGGTGACGATTTTTCGCAGAGGGATGGAGAAGAGACAAGCGCCTGCAAGCATCAGACATAGGAAGGGGATGCTCTGTTGTGACAGGACTGACCAAGTTATCGAAGGAGACAGGAAGGCTTGAAAGGGGATTGAAAAAAACGCATTGCCTTCAGGAGAGTAGTCATAGGCAGCTTGGCCGTAAAGAGCGGATGTGGCAAAGAGCACGAATCCAGAGAGAAGGACGGCTCTCCAACCAGCAGTTTCCCCGGCGATAAGGTAGACAACGGTTCCGAAGATGATGGAGTAGCACAAAGGAACAGCAAGGATGGCAAGGGGGCTCATGTGTTTTTTCAGCGCAGATAAGTTTCAGTAATTTCTGGACGAAAGTGCCCCATTTCCTGTGAGACAGTTTCCAGAGCTTTTTCGTATGGACAGAAGCGCTCAAGTTCATGGAGGCGTTCTTGAGCGTACGAGTGACGTAAGCCATGGGCACCGGTTGACCACCCGAGAGCGCGTTCGCTAGCTGCCGAAAAGGAGTTCGACCATTTCTGACCGCCAGCAACGTCGTAGTGCTGCTCGTAGTTGACTCCGCGATCACGAACTTGAATCGGTTCCTCAAGTCGCCTTGATTCGAGCTTGTCGGCAAGTTCCTGCGGTAGGCGTACTTCTCTGACAAGGCCTCCTTTACCGACGACAGAGTAGGGGACGCCTTCTTCTCGTCCTTGCCATTTGGTGTCCAAGGCTTTGATGGATCCGTCCTCGTAGCGGCGGATGTCTGCCGGCTGCTCAGCAAGAGGGCGGATGGTCAACAGTTCATGCGCACGCAGACCGGCGGCGTAAGCGAGCTCGGTCGAAAAAGCGTTACGCTCGTTCTGGGCTTGAGCTACTAGCGAGACCTGTGCCGGTGTGTAGGCGCGGTGCTCCAGAACTGTTTGAACTTCGGACTTGGTGACAGGGAGCGTTTCCTTGCTTTGAAGGACGCCGGTAGCATGAAAGTGAGCCTGAATCGCCTGACGATGCATATCAAGCGTTTTCTGGCTGTACACGCTCTTCATTTCGTCAAGGTAGCGGGTAGCAGTGTCGCGATCCATGTGTCGCAGATCTCCGAGACGATTGTCCTTAATCCATTGGGCCGTGTGTTGCAGGCATTCCCGGTAGTTGCGATTTGTGCCGACTGACTTGATTAACCCGGCTTTTTCGATAACTCCCATGGCTTTATTCGCTTGCGTCTCGGCTTTTGCTTTGTCGTAGCGATAGTTAACTTTGGGCATGACGATCGATCCAGCGGGTCACGGTGGAGAGAGCAACTTTGCAACGTTGCTGACGTAACCAACGTTGTAGTTCAACAGGCTTGGCTCCGGCCTTGAGCAGTTCATGCAATTGGAAGGCGTACCGGTCAAGGCGCGACGGGTGATAGGCCGATTTGCGACGCACGGCTGCGTCTTTTCGCAGCTGTGCAAGCGTAGAGGCCGCGTCAAAGTCAGAAGAGGACATGCCGAAGACCTAAGAAATTCGTGAGAAAGAGGCTTCCTCTCGAGGAGGAAGTCGCCAGCTCCGTTGAGCTGACTGGGCATTTTGAGATTGAGGACTCGGTTGCCTGCTAAACCAACCTTTGTCACTGTGATTTGTCGCGCTACTGTGACTTCAGCGCTAAAAACTCCTGAAGATAGTCAGGGACTCAAAAGCTCGGATTTACCGGATCACGCACTTTGCGAGGCAGCCGAAGGAAGCCGAGCGGCACGGCACCGGTTTAAGCAAGATCCACCGGCAAAGCTACGAGCGAGCACGAAGGCTTCGCAAGTCGGTTTTTTGAGAAAAAACCGCAAAAACGCTCTAGCTATTATGCTAGCACAAAGTACGTGCAAATTTAGTTTGCGTGTACATTGTTGCGCATCTAACTTGCGTTTCATCGTATTTACTACTGAAAATAGGTAAAACTCGATGCCCCGCTGTGTACCAACGATAGTTGTACACAGCGGGGCATCGAGCCCCGTTTTTTCGAAGCGCGGAGACGTCGTCGAACCGGCCTAAAGAGGCCGTGAGAGACGGTGTCGGAAGCGCTTCGGCAGACGCGACTTTAAGAAGCGGCTGCTGTCTTTCGGAGGGGCGCGGGGAACCTCCCCGCAGCCGACCGAAAAAGGTCGGCTTGCTGGGTACGGGGCGCAGCGCCCGGAGCAGGCCGAAGGACTGCTGAAGGGGGAGACGAGGGGGAAGGCCCCCTCGGGGGTGGGACGGTGGGCCATAAAGGTCGACCGGAGGGAGACCGTCAGGGGGTGAAGGGGTACTCCCCTTCAGGACGACGAAGGCGTCCGTAGGGCGGCACCTTTACAGGGAGTGAAAGAGTGCAGTCTCTTTTGAGTACAGTCGTATGAGACAAGGACAGCAACGGGCCGAACTGTCTAATTAAAGTTAAATTTCTTGTTATTTGACAGTTGTCTTACAATGTTAAAATTCATATAAGACATTAGACGAGGGAAACATGGCATCGACTCGAACCAAGGTTGGCTACATCCGTGTGAGCACGATTGATCAAAGAACCGATAGACAGCTAGATGGAATCGAGCTGGATCGAGTGTTCGAAGACCGGGTTTCCGGGAAGAACATGAAGGATCGCCCGCAATTGGCAGAACTGATCAAATACGTTCGAGAGGGCGATGAGGTGTTCGTTCACAGCATGGATCGACTCGCCCGTAATCTTGAGGATCTGTTGCAGATTGTCCGGATGCTTACCGACAAGGGCGTCAAGATCAGTTTTTTGAAGGAAAACTTGTCGTTTGATCCGGACCAGACCGCGGCTCCCATGTCGAAACTGATTCTGTCAGTCATGGGAGCAGTCGCGGAGTTCGAGCGCTCGCTGATTCTAGAACGCCAGCGCGAAGGTATCGCGCTGGCTAAGGAAAGAGGCGCTTACAAGGGGCGTGCCAAGAAGGTCACGCCGGAGTTATTGAACAGAGCAAAGGTCTTATTAGCTTCAGGTTGCACTGTGTCGGCTACAGCCAAAGAGTTGGAAGTGAGCCGAGCTTCGCTCTACAGGTGGTTTGGTGCCGTAGGTGAGCCATTGGCTTCATGGGTGATCAAACCTCGAGAGACTCCTCTGTAGCGCATTGAGGGGCTATTGAATACCCAAATTAAAGTTTGCCTAAAGTTGCCTGAATCTTTTTCAGTGCCTTCTGAGGGGCGGCATCTGTCTGCTTTTCCGCTCCACGGTAAACATACTTGACAGCTTTCACCGTATTCCAGCCGATTTGGGAACGAGGATCCTGATCATTAAAGGCTGCATCCAACAAAGAGCCGTAGTAAATGGCAATTTCCATCGTTTTATCGTCGGCAAACAAGGAATTATGGTGGGATTTAATCCAATTGATAGCCTCAGCTATTTTTGCCTCGGAGACATTTTTTGCGTCCGCTTTGGCAAGCTTACTCAGCGCATCTACCATTGGGGATGTCTTTTTCGATATTCCTTGAATTTTCTGATCAAGATAACTAGAGATATCACCGGCAACAGGAACTTCTGTTTTGGCCTCTTTAGGCGTTGTGGTTGTGGCCGTAGTGGTGCTAGGAGCTTTATTCGCTGCAGTAGGAGCTTCATTTTCACTTCCAGAGCAAGCAATAAGCATGGTGCAGATACTGGGTAGCACGACAGAGAGCAAAAGTCTTTTAGTCATAACAAATCTC
>ONZX01001691.1_pt1 | contig 10635 bp, 9 predicted proteins | sample 1671831 | NCBI WGS metagenome assembly ONZX01 (sample SAMN06348197, study PRJEB24527) | human gut metagenome | reverse complement strand
TAAGCGGCAGAACGGTCTGCGATAGCAGATGGAGGGGCCTCGCCCCGACAAGTTCTACAAATGTTTCCGAATTGTTAAGACGCAAAAATAAGTAGAGAGTTCCGCTGCTCGTGTAATGGGGTCGCCGTTTGCTCCGAACGAAGTTCCTGCCCCTGTTTTGCAGCGGCGTTGTCCGGCTTGCTCACGAAAAATGTGAGGGCGTGGTACGGTATCACGTTCAGGCGGCTCATGAAGTTGTCAAGGTGCGTGTACAAAAATGTAGCTAAATAAATTTAACTACATTTTAGCGATAGCATAGCACAAGAACGATGATGCGTTAAGTACAAAAAGAAAAATACCGCTCCGCAAGAACAAGCGAAGGATTTTGTCGAGTGAATCAGGCGGCAAAATGAATCGGGTGTGTTGTGGGGCGGTTGAAATCAAAGTGTTGGGAAGTCCTTTGCGTCCTAATGTCTACAAAATATCTTATTCCAAAATCTGCCCATCTTCAATTTGAATGATCTTCCTTTATACGCCGCTATTCCCGCGAGAACTGACGCTCATTGGCGGTGTTGCACTATAAAAAGCTTTGCCGTTTACGGTGCCCTGCGTCATGCCAATTAAATCAATCAGCTGATCCTCAGAATATGCAACCGGACAGTTTTTCAGTTTCTTGGTGCTACACGAATAGGCTCCATCTGTTAAGGTGACTACACCCATCCGTTCCAGACTTGCCAGCATCTTTCCAAGTTCTTTTCGGTCACATTTTATCCCTTTTTCCGAAATAGCTGTTGCAATCTGGGATGCCGATAACGTTTTTTCAGTTAGCAACATGGCCAATGCAAGCTTTGCTCCTTTTAAGTGGTAGGGGATGATTTTATTGCGTATCCAAATTCCCTTTTTCATGTTGCAGTTCTCCTCTCAGAATCTGTCCATCCTCGATCTGAATGACCTGCTGCGCCTTCTGCGCAATTTCCGGGTTATGCGTGACAACGATAAGCGTTTGCCCGAACTCCGCAGCACATTCCATTAGCAGCCGCATCGTATCCTCACCCGTCCGTGTATCCAGATTTCCGGTTGGTTCATCGGCAAAAACGATACGCGGTTTTGCGATGAGCGCACGAGCGATCGCCACACGCTGCTGCTGTCCACCGGAAAGCTGTGCGGGGCGGGAATGCAGCTTGCCCGCAATGCCCAAGATCCCGGTCAGCTTATGGAGCATCTGTTCATCCGGTGCTCTATGATCCAGATAGAACGGAATCAGAATATTATCCCGCACCGTGTACTCCGGGAACAGGCGGAAATCCTGAAAAATAAAGCCGATCTTTTGCCGCCGCACCTGTGCCAGCTGCTCCGCATTCATTGCATAAATGTCCTGACCGTCCAGCAGCACCTTACCGGTGGTGGGCGGCAAGAGTCCTCCCAGAATTTTCAGGAGCGTGGATTTTCCGCTGCCGCTGGAACCGATGATGGACGCAAATGTACCGTTTTCAAGGGTCAGGTCGCTATTTCTGAGGGCGTGAACCGCACTTTCCCCTTCCCCGTAGGTTTTGGAGATCTGCACCGCTTCCAGAATTTTATCTTTCATAAGATGTCCCCCTTGGATGCTTTTTTACGAATAAAAGAGAAGATCGGCAGCAACGCTGCGGACAGCCAGAACACCATCAGCAGAATGCTGACCATGATCTGACTTCCCACGGGTTTATGGAATTCAAACACCCGTCCGCTTGTATGGATACGGATCAGGTCGAGAATGCTCTGGATCGGAACGATACGCGAGACCGCCGCATAGACAACGATATTCACAAGCAGCGTTGTCCCAACGATGACCGGGAGCAGCAGCTTTGCATAGGACAGCACCAGTTTTTTCGGGGAAACGCCCAGCGTCAGGAGAAGCGACAGCCGCTGCTGCTGGACTTCATAAGCCGAAAGGTTCAAAACCACCAGCAGTGCGCACCCCAGAAGGGCCCCGAATACCGCAAGGATGCCGACAAGGAAAGCGCTCTGTGTGCCCTCGGTGTAGCTCTGGCTGAGCAGATCGTAGTTGTCTGCGCTCAGAATCCCATTTCTGCGTGTGGCAATGGATGCAATGGAACGCCGCAGCGAGAAGTTATTGTCGGCAGCCAGCTTTACATTCAGGCTGCTGTATCCTTCTTTTTCCATATGGTAGCTTCCTGCGCCTTCAAACATTTTATGATAAAGAGCCGTGCTGACAAAAACCGTGCCATTGTAGAGGATCCGATCTGTTGTCAGCAGTGTGTAATTTCTTGCAGACTTTACGACACCGGCAATGGGCAGCTGGGCGGTGTACGTCCGGTAGACCTCATTCCCGGCTTCATCCTGCCCGGTATAACGCTGGTATTGGATGCTCAACTTGTCTCCGGCTGCGAAAACCGGTTCAACCAACGTTTTGCCATCCGTTTGGAAGCCCTGATAATATTCATCCGCAGCGGGGTCATAATAGTAATCTCCCCACAGGGTCAAAACAGAATCCCCTGCCAGCAGCGTCTCTGTTTCCTCGTCCGAAACGCCGGCATCTGCGGCAATGCGGCGCAGTTCGTCCTCCGGCAAGGCGCAGACGATCGTATTCAGCGTTTCTTTTTTTGCATTTTGCATCAAGTTCGAAATGTCCGTATAGAAACCGTTGCCCTTGACCCAGATATCGGCAAGCATCTGGCTGGACTGGATCTTGTCGGACGTCACGGTATAGATATCGGTCAGATCAATTGCGGCGGAAACCTCTTCCACGCCGGGCAATGCAGCGAGGTCATCCTTTAAAGAAAACGGCATCCCGGAGGTTCCGTTCATCTTGATGGACAGACAGGCATACGGTGCATCCAGATCATACGGCAGCATGACACGCCAGCCGACATACAGACAACTGACGGCGATCAGCAATACCGCGCAGCCGACACCGATCTGCGGTGCAAGCGGCAGCTGTGCCAAGCGGAATTTTTTTGCAGGCTTCTCTTTGGGTTTTGCGGTCTGCGGGCGAACCAGCACCGCAGGCAAAAGTGCGCCCAGCAGTACGGAGAGCAGAAACAGCACTGCCAGCGGCGCAAGGGATGCAGCGGGGACCACTAAGAACGAAAGGTGCTTCTGCAGCCCCAGACCAACTGCCGCGGCGCCGCAGCCCAGTGCAAACCCGGCAGCAACTGCTGCAAGCCCGGCAAAAAGCGCCTCCCACAGGCACATGAGCCGGAGATCCCGGTTCTTAGCCCCCAGCGTCAGGAAGGTATTGATAGTATGTACACGCTTGTGCAGAACGATCAGGAAATACTGCGCCACTGCAAAAAAGCTGACCAGAATCGCGGCGACCAGCAAAAAGCGCAGGGAGGACGAAACGGTATCCTCCTGCGGGTAGGCATACTCGTTTGCCACTAAAGCAGGGTCGGTCGAAGCGGTCACGGGTGCGGCTGCATTCAGGTAATAAAACGTCTGGAACTTTTGCCCGTCTATGGCAAGCGGCTCTGTCACAATGCCGCTGACGGTCAGATTGCCGTTCAGATTCCAATACACATCATAGGCAGGCAAAACACCGCACAGGGTATAGGCTTTTTCCATCACTGCGCCGGAGCCTGCCAGCGGGTCGTAATCATTGGCAGCGACCTTCAGCGTGACCGTCTGCCCTACGTCATAGGAGCAGCCCAGCGCATCCAGCAGAGTCGTCGTCATGGCAATCTCATCGGACTGCGTGGGGAAATCACCGCTGATCGGCACGATACGCCCCAGCTGTGCAAAGGTATCGTCTACCGTTCCGATCCCGCCCGCCACGCCATCGTCTGCGCCGAGAACGATTCCGTTTTGGATCACTGTACTGACCTGTGCGGATGCGGGCAAGGTGTTTTGTGCCTGTGCAGCGTCCGCAGCAGTATCCGACAAACGCAGGTACTGCCACGCGCCGTATAGTTCGCAGCGGGTGTCCTGCAATACCTGTGCAGAACTGACGGAGTAGATCACCGCCGCCGTCAGGAACGAGAAAACCAGTGTCAGCAAAAGCAGCAATAGGCTGGTCTGCTTCTTGCGGCCAAGCATCCCATGAAACGCCAGAATGATAGATGGACTTTCTTTGATTTTCATAAGCTGTCCTCCCCTATGTCTTACACGCACCTAGAAAAGGAATTTTTCTATTATAATAACGCTTTTCGGGGAAATTTGTTACACAGTTCTTTTAATTTTCTCAAATTCTGTATGGGTGCACATAAACCGCCGGGAAGTTTACCGCATATTCACAATTCGCCCTTCCGTACATCCTGACACCCCAGCCTCTCCCCTGCGTTTTGCAGGTGGAAAGGCCGGGTTGTTTTTATGCACAAGAGCGGAGTGGCTAAAGTTCGTTTTAATTGAGCTTCAATCATATTTCGTCAATGCATTTCGTCAGTTTTCACACATTTGAAGCAAAAAGTGCAAAAGCGATTGACTTTCTATCAAACTCCGTGTATTCTGAACACAGAAAGCCAAATGGTTTTTTCCCATAAGGCGCATAAAGCAAAAGACATAACAGGAGGTCTCATGTTATGAAAATGACCCGCCGTGATTTTTTGAACGTTTCTACTGCGGCTGCGGTGGTTTGCGCAGCTACACTTTTGCCCGTAGAGAAAGCCGCAGCCGCACAGCAGACGCTGGCTGCACAGAACCTTCTGGAGCAGGCGTATCTGTACGCCTTTCCGCTGGTGATCATGGATGCTACGCGGACGGCTTCCACAAACACCCGCACAGCTACAAGCAACAAGGCCCCCATCAACCAGTTCATCCATGCGGAAAAGCTGGCAGATGCAACGACCCGTGTGGTGGTTACGCCGAATGTGGATACCATCTATACGCAGGCGTTTCTGGATGTCGGCGCAGAACCAATGATCTACGGCGTGCCGCAGACCGACCGCTTTTTTAATGTACAGGTGCTGGATGCGTGGACAAACACCGCCGCTGTGCTGGAAACGCCGGGGCTTTATGCCATTACCCGTGCAGACTGGCAGGGCGAACTGCCGGAAGGGGTGCAGCGCATTGATGTGCCTACCACGATGGTCTGGACCATTGCCCGCATCGTGCTTTCCGGACAGGAGGAACTGCCCAACGTCCGGGCTATTCAGGATAAGATGCAGCTGATGCCGCTTTCCGCCTATCAGGCGGGTGGATGGACCGCCCCCGCAGGCAGCTATGACCCTGCCAATGACTTTGTGCCGGTAAAGCACGTTCTTGCTATGGACGCAAAGGAATTCTTTGATACCGCTAACCAGCTGATGGAAACCAACCCGCCCGCTGCGGCAGATGCGCCGGTACTCCGGGAGCTTGCAGCACTGCATGTCGGCCCCGGTGAGAAGTTCGATGACAAGGCGCTGGGTCTGTTCAGCGGGCTGCGCTGGAAGCTGATGCTGCTCCAGCTGAAGAAAAAGCTGCAAAGCGAATCGGAGTGCTATACACGCCAGATGGGTCAGTGGATCTATTTCGGCGACCCCATCGGCAACTTTGGCACAGCATATACCTACCGTACCATGGTGGCGCTGCGGGGTCTGGGTGCCAACACCACCGATGTTGCCATCTACCCTAAAACAGACGTGGACAGCACCGGCACAGTCCTGACCGGCAAAAAGACCTATACGCTGCATATCGAGGCAGATCCTCCCACGCTGGAAAAGGGCTTCTGGTCGGTGACCGCCTACGGGGAGAACGATTTCCTCATTGAAAACCCCATTGACCGCTACTGCGTCAACGACCGCTCCGGTCTGCACCGTAATCCGGACGGCTCGATCGATATCACCCTTTCCAAAGAGGCACCGGCGGACACGACCAACTGGCTGCCGGTAGGAGAGGGAGATTTCCACCTCTTCCTTCGTATCTATAAACCGGATGCCGCCGCACTGACAGACTGGCAGCCGCCGGTCGTCCGCACAAACTGATCCGTAATAAGGAGGAACCTGCTATGAAAATGACCCGTCGGAATTTTATTTCAGCTTCGGCTGCTACAATGCTGGCGTGCGGAGTATCCTTGTCTGCACATGCAGCCGGAAGCGAAGCCGAAAATAATAGCCTGAACTTTATCGCTGATTTCTTCAGCGACCCTTCAAAGCCGGGGACGACGCAGGATGCGACGAGCTGTACCGCAGAAAAAAACGCGGAGTGGTACAGCAAACTTGATTTTTCCGACCGGCGGGAGTTTGCCAACGCAGAGCGCGGCCTGCTGGACGATCAGGAAGGCAGGGTCATTTACAACGATGACGGATCAACGGCGTGGGGTCTGCAAGACTATGGCGATCTGGATCGCGATGCGCCGGATACGGTCAATCCAAGCCTGTGGCGGAACACCCAGCTCAACGCAAAAGCCGGACTGTTTGAAGTATGTGACGGCATCTATCAGGTGCGCGGTTTTGATATGGCCAACGCGACTTTCATCCGCACCAACAACGGCTGGATCATTTTTGATGTCCTGATGTGCAAAGAAAATATGCAGGCAGCAAAAGCGCTGATGGAAAACCGGTTCGGACCGCTGGATGTCAAAGCTGTGCTATACAGTCATAGCCATGTGGATCACTTTGGCGGCGCAGAGGGTGCGATCGACCGGAACAATGTAGCGGACCCCAGCCTTTCCGTCGACAAACAGCTTGCCTCGGGCAAAACGGTCATCCTTGCACCGAAAGGATTTTTGAAACACGCCATCCGCGAAAACGTCTATGCCGGCATCGCAATGGCCCGGCGTGCGCAGTATCAGTATGGTACGGTGCTGGAAAAAGGGGAGAAAGGAGCACTCTCCATCGGCATCGGCATGGGACAGTCTACCGGTCATGTGAGCCTTATTGCACCGACCTATGAGATTGGGGAAGATGTTCCGAAGCTGACCATCGACGGGCTGGAGATCGAATTCCAGCTGCCCCCCGGCACCGAAGCCCCTGCCGAGATGAACGCCTATTTCCCGAAATACCGCGCCCTCTGGATGGCGGAAAACTGCACCGGTACGCTGCATAATCTGTACACCCTGCGCGGCGCAGAGGTGCGCGATGCCAACGATTGGGCAAAGTATATCATCGAGGCAGATCAACGCTTCTGCAGCAAGACCGACGTGGTGTTCCAGAGCCACAACTGGCCGCACTGGGGCGAGGAGATCCATGAATATCTGCTGAACACGGCAGCCATCTATAAGTTTATCCACGACCAGACCCTGCATTACATGAACCAGGGTTATACCTCCAACGAGATCGCCGCCATGATCTCGCTGCCGGATGCCCTCGAAAAAGTCTGGTATACCCGCCAGTATTACGGCACGCTGCCGCATAACGCCAAAGCCATCTACCAGAAGTATCTGGGCTGGTACGATGCGAACCCGGTCAACCTGGACCCGCTCCCGCCCAGCGATGCCGCTAAGAAGCTTGTAGAATATCTGGGCAGCACGGAGCTGGTGCTCTGCAAGGCAAAAAAGGACTATGCAAGGGGCGAATATCAGTGGGTGGCACAGATCACCAAGGAGCTGGTCTTTGCAGACCCGTCCAACCAGAAGGCACGCAACCTGTGTGCCGATGCGCTGGAGCAGTTGGGTTATCAGGCGGAATCCGGTGCGTGGCGCAACGCCTACCTGATGGGTGCGGCGGAACTGCGGAACGGCAATCTGTCTGGGCGGGCCCGCACGGCGAATGGTCTCACCAACAGTATGCGAGCAATGACGGTTTCCATGCTGTTGGATTATATCGCCATCCTGACGGATGCCAACGCTGCACAGAATGATGACCTGACCTTGAATCTGACCGTAACGGATGAGAATGAACAGTTCTATGTGACCCGTAAGAATGGCGTCCTGCTGTCTTACCCCGGCGAGAACCATCCGGATGCGCAGGCTTCCGTCACCTGCAAGCGTCTGCAGCTCTTTGCATTGATGACAGGTCAGCAGGCCGGGCAGGTACAGATCAGCGGAGATCCCACTGTCCTGAAACGCCTGCTGGCATATGCGTCCAAGTTTGAAAAAACCTTCAATGTCATTGAACCGTAAAAACGATTCGGAATTTCAATTTTTTCAAAAATAGCTCTGGAGCTTTGATATTAAGCTCTGTCAAGAGGGCTGGCACCGTCCGGCCCTCTCTCTTTTTGCAAAAGTTCCCCTCGCTTTTTCTTGCGTCCTGCCGAAAATAGCGTGTTTTCAAAACTTTTTGTTGACGCCACTCGATTTTTGTGGCAGCCTATCCCAACGATTTATGGCAATTCAACTTTTTAATGCAACAGCAACATCGTTGAATTGCATATCACAGAGATGCCGTTTCGGACAAGGCCGTTGGCAACATCCAGCAGCACAACGAGCGCGAAAAGGACAGCTATCGGAACCCCGACATTATCAAAGTTCAGCGGGAGCAGGAACGACTAGATACCCTGACCGCCCAAGCCGACCAGCAGAAGCAGTCGCTTGCCCAAACCAACGCCGTTCTTTCCAAAAAAGAACAGGAGCTTGCTGCTGTTCAGAAAAAGTCCACTTTTACCAAGAACGCTCTTATCCATGCACGGGATGTTGCCAATCTGGGCAAAAAGACCCTGCTTGGCAACTATTCGCTGACCGAAGAAGAATTCTCCAAGCTGAAAAAACAGGCAGACCATGGCTATATGGTGGATGTGGAAAACCGTCAGCTCAAACAGCAGTTGTCCGCTGCACAACAAAATTCTATCAACTGGCAAACCCGCTACCGTAACCTGCAGAACAAGGTTCAGCCTTATCTGGACGCTATGCGCCACGCCCCGGAACGTGTGCGCAATTTTTTTGAGAATCTTTTGGCGCAGAAGCCGGAACGGACGGCAGATGCACCGTCCAAAGCCAGCCCCCAGAAGAACGCCGAACTTTAATGTTATCTGGATGTAAAAAAGGAGACTTGCCTATGATGAATGACCGCACTTTCCCTATCCCCAGCAATACCATCTCTGTGAAATTCGAAGATTATACGAATAAATCCTTGCAAATGGACTCGAATCCCGCTACAATGGAGGTGTCCGGAGCATCCTGTCGCTCCGTGAGGGCGAAATTCTCGGCTTACAGCCGAGTGATAAGGAAAGCAGGCTGTGCAAGCCATGCGCAGAAACACCCTCGATTCGGGCAAATGTGCAAACGGTGTGCAGAAAGTGTGTAGCCGCTTTCCTGCATAAAAAAAAAAAAAAAAAAAAAAAAGAACGCCAAATCTTACGATTTGACGTTCAATATCTGGTGCACCTCGCGCACTCATATCCGAACTTTTCTCTGCTTTCACGGCTTCCCCGAAAGCGACCGTTTCCGTACCTTCCTTATAATTAAAGGTGATGAGGACCTTATCATCGTAGAGATAGATGGCATTGATGAAGGTATCCACCAGTGCCTGCCGCTGCTCCGGCTGGGTCATATCCAGCTTGCGGAAACGGAGCAGCCAAAACCGGACGAACTCTTCTTTCATCTTCGGCTTGGCCAGCCGTTCCTCTGCAATGCGGGCTTGCAGTTCTTTTCGCTGATCTTCCAGAGCTTCCAGCCGTTCCTTGGTAGAGCTGGTCAGAATGCCCATCTGGATGGCATTCAGCATATTGGTGATGCCGACTTCCGTTTCTTTCAACTGCTTTTCATAGATGGGCAAATCCGTGCTTTCCTGATTTTGCAATTCCATGACTTTGGCAATGATGGCATTCATGGAAGCGTCATCTTCCACCAGCTTCATGGTTTCGTTGACCACCAGATCTTCCAGCCACTGTTTCCGCACGGCCTTTTTATCGCAGGTCTTTTTCTTCTTGGCAGCAGCACACTTGTAGTAGGTATACATCTTCCCGGTATGGCTGACACCGCTTTCTCCGAACATCAGCGCACCGCACTTGCCGCAGTACAGCTTGGTGGTCAGCAGATAGGTATCTTCTGCCTTATGACGGGCAGGGGCCTTTTTATTTTTCACCAGCTTTTCCTGCATCTTGTTGAACAGGTTCGCGTTTGCGCAGCGAAGCGGAGCAATGAAAGCCCCAGTGGGGCTTTTAAGCGACAGAACGGTCTTGCGCAGCAAGATGGAGGGGCCTCGCCCCGACAAGTTCCGGTTTGCGTAAGAATCGGGTGTGTGGTGGATGGGTGTAGACCTGCAAAGAGCTGCATCAAAAAGCGGATTTATGAATCTGCAAACGGACAGCCGGAACTTTCCACCGCAGAAGAAGTAAATGTGAAAAACATGGAGGCTTTCTTATGAACAAATTGCTTTCCTGCCACTATAACATGGATACCAACCGGGTGGAAGCCCGATTTGCGGACGGCTCTGCCGTTGCCATCGACTGCATCGCCGTGGAGGACGAATACGGCAACACCTCGGCACAGCAGGCAGAGCTGGACTGGCTGCTATACAATAAGCCTTTGGAGTATGCCCAGATGGTGTTGAGCGGCGAGATTGAGCATTATCTCTCACTTGGTTGCGACCACGGCAGGCTGGAAGATCAATGATATAACAAACACAGCCCCGCTTTGGTGAAGGAGAAGCCAAAGCGGGGCTGTATTCAATGAAGGAGAAATGAAGGGAATATCAGGTTACAGATTCAGCTCAAACTGTTCTGCCGTGATTGTTGCTTCGCCATCGGCAGCAAAGGCAATGCCGTCGGCAGACTGGGGGGTGTAGATCCATGCGGTCATGGTCTGCTCACCATCGTTGGCGAAAACTTCGATGCTGTTCTTATCCAGCAGGATGCGGAGCTTGA
>ONZX01001689.1_pt1 | contig 10642 bp, 10 predicted proteins | sample 1671831 | NCBI WGS metagenome assembly ONZX01 (sample SAMN06348197, study PRJEB24527) | human gut metagenome | reverse complement strand
GCGACCACCGAGATCTACACTCTTTCCCTACACGACGCTCTTCCGATCTTGTCGCCGAAGTTGTGCCAGAAGCCAAGTGAGACGGCCGGCAACTTGAGGCCGGAGGTGCCGGCACGGTTGTAGGTCATCGTGTCGTAACGGTGCGGGTTGGGGGCATAGATGGCGGTTGGCTCGAACATTGAGTCTCCTTACAATGTCATTCTTGTTCTTACGAATGCTTACCTGCGATGGGCAGACCGACGCCGATTGAGCGGTATTCGTAAGTGTTCTTGGATACTATGGTTCCAGTTCAAGTGAACTTGAATGCAAACGGCTGCGATGCTTCGGCGTGTTGCCGCAGTAAGGAGTCATGATGTCCTACACCATTCGTCAGGTGGCCACGCAGTTCCATATGCAGCCCTCTACGCTGCGCTATTACGAGGATCAGGGATTGCTGACCAACGTGGAGCGCACCGAAACCGGCCAGCGCATATACGAAGACTGCCATATCGACCGTCTGCGCGCGATTTGCTGCTTCAAGAACGCCGGCATGACCATTGACGATCTTAAAAAGTTCTTCGTGTATGAGTCCAATGAGCCCGAGCATATCGATGAAATCCTTGATCTGCTGGAATCTCGCCGCGAATCCTTGGACGAGCAGCGCCGAGCCCTCAACGAGGCGGCCATGCACGTGCAGCGCAAGCTCCATTACTATGGCGACATCAAGCGTGCCATCGACGCCGGTGAAGACTGGCCGGATTGGCGCGAGTACAAAAACCGCGCCTATTCCATTGAATGCTGAGACCATCGAATGCTGAAACCATCGAGTGCTGAGCTGGATGCCGGCTGGGCACTAAGACCGATGCGCGTCGATCGTGGGCGCGTCTATCCGAGTAAGGCCTTGCTCGGCAGTGCGCGGTCGAGCAGCCAGACAACGAGCGATATCACGAAGAACGCTATGGCCAGCTTGCCGCAGCTAATGCCGAACCCTTGCCAGCCGAGTGCGTCGAGGTTGATGAAGTCGTACGGATACGGACTGCCGCCGGCCGCCGGTCCGGACCCCGGCCAAATCGCCGCACGGGCCAGCACGAAGACCAAGTATGCAGGGAAGTACGCCAGCCACGAGAACATGTAATGCCAGCGGAAACGCCGGTGCGGGTCGAATAGCACGAAATCGATAACCGCCATAATCGGGGCGATTTTGTGCAGCATCGTATTGGTCATGATGCCAATAACCTGTGGCACGTATGCCGGGTCGTCCGGAGGCATCAGGAAGAACGCCACCAGTGCGGTGACTATGGCGTACACAGTCAGGCACCCCTTAAGCCATGCAGGCGGCTGAATACCTTTGAGCAGTGTGGCCGCGCCGGACCACAGCATCACGATGCCCAGCACGAAACCGGTCTGGAACGTGAAATACACCCAGAACTGCGGTTTGGACCATGCCTCATATGTGCCCACGAAGCAGAAACCGGCGATCGCAAAGCGCCACAACGCCACGATGAATCTCATGCATCGAGTCTACCGCTTCGCCAGTGGGCCGTATGGTGCGGCTGGCGTATTGGCTGGTCGTGATGATTATGGTCGGTGTGACCGACCGCCATAGTGCCGATGGATATGACGATACTGAACCCGGCAATATTGAATCTGGCGATACGAGAATAAGACGAGCCCTTCCCGCACGGCTTTGCCCGGACTACACTTAGGTGCAACTTCACCACTTATGTAGGAAAGGCCTTGCAATGGTCGATTATTCGCCGGCTCTGATGACCGACATGTATGAATACACGATGCTCGACGCCGCTCTGAAAGACGGTACCGCCGACCGCAAGTGCGTGTTCGAGGTGTTCACGCGTCACTTGCCCGAAGGCCGTCGCTATGGCGTGGTGGCCGGCACCGGCCGCATTCTGGATGCGCTGGAACATTTCCACTTGGATGAAGCGGATCTGAAGTTCCTGGCCGACCGTCACGTGGTAAGCCCCGAGACCATTAAGTGGCTGGAGAACTTCCACTTTTCCGGTACGATTCGCGGTTACCGCGAAGGTGAGATGTTCTTCCCGAACTCCCCGATTTTGCAGGTCGAAGGCACGTTCGGCGAATGCACGCTACTGGAGACGTTGATTCTATCCGTGCTGAACTACGATTCCGCAGTGGCCTCCGCCGCCTCACGTATGGCGTCGGCAGCCAAGGATCGTCCTTGCATGGATATGGGCGGACGCCGCACTAACGAGTGGGCCGCCGTGGCCGCCGCTCGAGCTGCCGTAGTGGGCGGATTCAAGGGTACCGCCAATCTGCTGGCCGCCCAGCTGTATGGTCTGAAGGCCATTGGCACCGCCGCGCATTGCTTCACGTTGGTGCATGATTCCGAGCGTGACGCCTTTGAATCGCAGATCGAGGCATTGGGCAAGAACACCACGCTGCTGGTGGACACCTACAACATCGAGGAAGCCGTGAAAACCGCCGTCGAAGTGGCCGGTCCCGAACTGGGTGGCGTGCGCATCGACTCCGGCGACTTGGCCGCCATGGCCCAGCGTGTGCGCAACCAGCTGGACGCCCTGGGTGCCACGAACACCACCATTACCGTGACCAACGATTTGGATGAGTACGCGCTCGCCGCATTGCAGACCGCGCCGGTCGACTCCTATGGCGTGGGCACCATGCTGGTCACCGGCTCCGGCGCTCCCACTTGTGCGATGGTGTACAAGCTCACCGAGCGTGAAGGCGCTGACGGCACGATGGTTCCGGTCATGAAGAAGTCCAAGGATAAGGCCACAGTGCCCGGTCGCAAGTTGGCATTCCGCTCCTACGAATACGCGCTAGCCGAAGCCGAACACGTGATTTCCGGCTCGGAAGAGAAGCTGGCCGGTTTCACGCCCGAACCGACGTGGAAGAACCTGCTGGTCGATTTCGTGGACCACGGCCATATCGATGCGCAGTGGCAGGGCCATGACGCCATCATGGCCGCCCACGACTACCACGCCAAGGCGTTGTCCGAACTGCCCATCACCGCGCAGAGCCTCATGAAGGGCGAGCCAGTGATTCCTACGGAGACTCAGGTTCTCTGACGAGAACTTTCGTCTCCATAGGAATCCGTCGCAGCATAGCTGCTCCCCTTACCTACGGACAGCCCACCGGGCTGTCCGCTTAACGGTTCGACCACAGAGACCAAAGTCCTCTGACCGTATCTCACTGGCCGCATCCCTCTGGTTACATTGGCTACTCTTCCCTCTGGATGAGTGAAACTCTCAATGGTGATAACGCGGCGGGCAACGATGACGTATCAGAGCGGCGCGATGTAGTTCGATGATGGTTGACGAGTTGCTATCCAGGCATAGAGCGGATGGCGTATGCTGGGGCGCATGGTTGAAATCAAAGACATGCTTGGCAATCACCAAATAATTCGTGCCGACGGCCGCAAGGTCGACGAACTGCGCCCTGTGCGCATCACCCGCCACTTCACCGACGCCCCCGAAGGCTCCGTGCTCATCGAATGCGGTAACACGCGCGTGATGTGCACCGCCACTTTTACTCCCGGTGTGCCGCGTTGGCGCAAGGACTCCGGCCTCGGCTGGGTCACCGCCGAATACTCGATGCTGCCGCGTGCCACCGCCGAACGCACCGACCGTGAATCCGTACGTGGCAAAATCGGTGGCCGTACCCACGAAATCAGCCGACTGATTGGCCGCTGCCTGCGTGGCGTCATCGATATGAAGGCGCTCGGCGAGAATCAGATTCAGCTTGACTGCGATGTGCTTCAGGCCGATGGCGGCACTCGCACGGCTTCCGTAACCGGTGCGTATGTGGCTTTGGTCGACGCAGTCAATTGGGCGGAGAAGCACCGCCATATCAAGTCCGCCAGCCGCGTGCTTAAGGACTATGTGTCCGCCGTGTCTGTGGGCGTGATCAACGGCACTCCTATGCTTGACCTGCCATACATTGAAGACAGTCAGGCCATGACCGACATGAACGTGGCCATGACCGGTTCCGGCACCTTCATCGAGATTCAGGGCACCGCGGAACACCGTCCGTTCAACCGTGCCGAACTCGGCACCCTGCTTGACTTGGCCGAAAAGGGCAACAAGGAACTGCAAGCCGCCCAGCGTGCCGCTCTGTCCCTAGACTAAGCCAGCTCCCCTGACAAGGGGAGCCTTCTTAAAGGAGAACCTCATGCAAATCGTCGTCGCAACCCATAACGAAGGCAAGCTTGTGGAAATCCGCCGCATTCTCGAAGAGGATCTTGGCGCGGATGCCGAAAACATCGAACTGGTGTCCGCTGGCAGCCTTCACCTGCCGGATCCGGTGGAAACCGGCGTCACCTTCCAGGAGAACGCGCTACTCAAGGCCCGCGCTGTGGCCATCCGTACCGGTCTGCCCGCTGTCGCGGATGATTCAGGTCTCATCGTCGATGTGATGGGTAACGCTCCGGGCATTCTGTCTGCTCGCTGGGCGGGTGCTCACGGCCACGACAAGGCCAATAATGCGCTGCTGCTCGCCCAAATCGAAGATATTCCGGATGACAAGCGTACCGCGCGCTTCCGTTGCGCCGCCGCGCTGGTGGTCCCGGACACCGAGACCGGTGCCGACGTGACCGGTGGAGTGGCTGCCGACGGCATCACCGTTCACACCACGGCTGCCGCTGGGAGCCCTGCCCCGGTGCATGCTCGATACGCCATCAAGTCGGAGACAGTGGAGCTCGGCGACATGCCGGGTCGCATCATCCGCGAGGCTCGTGGCGTACACGGTTTCGGTTACGATCCGCTGTTTGTCCCGGACTATCAGCCTGCCGGTCGCGTCAGCACTGAGCCTGACCATGAAGGCGAGCCGCTGACCAGCGCCGAGATGACTCCGGCCGAGAAGAATGCGATTTCCCACCGAGGCAAGGCGCTGAAAGCCTTGGTCCCCGCCATCGAGGCCCTGCTGCACTAAGTCGTCTAGGCTGTCTAGCTGCACTGAGCCGCGACTAAGCCACAGTTGAGTCGCGGCTCAGCACTCAGCCCCCGAATCGGGCGAGTGTCTAGCAAGCGCCTATGACCTAGCAAGGGCGATACGAAAGAAGGCCGGCGCTTAGTGCGTCGGCCTTCTTGATGAACAAGAGCCACCCGATAGAATCGAACTACCGACCTTCCCACGAACGAGGGGGATGCTCTACCACTGAGCTAAGGTGGCGTGGCTTCAAGAGCCAAGTAGAGAATATAGCACTGCGTTTGATTCACTGCAAGCCGGACATTCATCATCTTTGGGCCATTGTTCTTTGGACCATCGTGGCGGCAATAGTGCGAACGATGTGCACACCTCATCTGCTCGGCCGCCATTCGTCGTGTGCGCGCTATGCTAGCATGGTGAGCCTGATTGACTCGGAGGCAAAGGGAAGCATGCGTGATTTTGTGCTGGTGAAGTTGACAGACGAGGAGTTCGATGATTTCTCCGCCAGGCATCCACAAGGCAATTTCCAACAAACCTCGGCGATGGGACGCCTTCGCGCCGCGCAGGGGATCGACGTCGAATATTTGGCCCTCAAGGAGGGCGAGAAGATCGTCGCGGCGGCACTGTTCGAAACTCACCGCTCTCGATTCTCTACATTTGCGGTCATCCATGATGGCCCGATGTGCGACTATCACGACACCGAAGCATTGACCTTCTTCATGGATGCGCTGAAACGCCATGCCAAGGCAAAGGGTGCTTCACAGCTGGAAATCACCCCTGAATCCCCGTATCGGCTTCGCGACACCAATGGAGCTTCTTTGCCGGATGACCAGAATGGCGCTCCCGACAATAAGCTGATAGAACGGCTCGAGGCGATCGGCTTCACTCATGGCGGTTTCACCGTGGGCTACACGGCGGTTCCACGTTGGCGCTACCTCAAGGATCTGACCGGCATTACCGATGAGAAAAGTCTGCTGAAGTCCTATGACAAGCGCACCCAGTGGAGCGTGAAGCGTGCCCAATCGATGGGTGTGCATGTGCGTGAGCTGTCGGACGACGAGTTGGGGGTATTCGCACGAATCGAGCAGCAAACCGCTGAACGTCGTAGCTTCGAATACCGTGGCGAAGCATATTTCCACCGTTTCAAGGAAGCGTTTGGCAGCAAAGCGCATTTTATGGTTGCCGAGATCCACATCGACGAATATGTAGCGGACATGACGGCCAAGCGTGAAGCGCTTTCGGCCAAGGTGGCGGCATTGACCGCCAAAAACGCCGAACACCCCACCACCAAAACCGAACGTCAGCTGGGGGAGGAGACCCGCAATCTGGCGGCAGCCGAAAAGCGCCTGAACGAGGCGGCCGAGTTCGCCAAAGACGGGGATGTGCTGCCGGCTGCGGCATCACTATTCGTGGAGCATCCGCGCGAGGTCATCTACCTGTTCTCCGGTAGCGTCGAGCAGTACAAGCCCTTCTACGCCTCCGCGCTGATTCAGCATGACGCGATGCTGCATTTCTGCGTGGAACACGGGCTGTCTCGCTACAACTTCTACGGCATCGACGGCGTCTTTGATGATCCCGATGACGAGGGGCGTGGTGTACTGGAGTTCAAGCAGGGCTTCAACGGATATGTCGAGGAACTTCCGGGCGAGTTCGTGCTGCCGGTCAAACCGGTCGCCTATGCCATGAAGCAATTTGCGCACAAGCTGCTGTCGCGGTAAACGGACGCAGCACACAGGCCGTTCCAGAGCCCAGAGTAACGATCAGAGTAACGACAAGTAAGAAGGTTCGATTATGACGCAATCCGATGCAGGCGTCGCCTCACTCACCCCTACCAAGATCACTCCTGCCGAGCTGGATGCGTTCTCCGCAGCTCAAGTGCAAGGTAGTTTCCAGCAGACCTCGCAGATGGCCGCCATGGGTGCGTTCAACGGTCCGGTGGACTATGTGGGTGTCAAGCGCGGTGACAAGCTGATTGCCGCCTGCTACGTGGTGTACACGCAGTCCCGTTTCGGTTTGGAAGGCTCGGTCTGGTGCGGACCGCTGTGCGATTATGACAATCCACAGGTGGTTGAGGCGATGACCGAAGCCCTGCGTCGTTCAGCCAAGGCCCATCACGCCATCAGCGTATCCTGCTGGCCGGCCGCAGTCTACCGTCTGCATGATCTGGACGGCAAGCCGACCAGCGACCCGGACACCACGATGATGGACAACATGGCCCGCTTCGGTTGGAAACATGGCGGCTTCACCGTGGGCTACGAATCCGTGGTGAACCGCTGGAACTTCGTCAAGGGGCTTGACTGCATTCATAACGAGAAGGAACTGCTGGCCTCGTTCTCCAAGTACCGCCGTAAGAACATCCGCATCGCCCAGGATTCCGGTCTGCGCGTGCGCCGACTGGAACGCGGCGAACTGAGCACTTTCGTCAAGCTGTGCGATATGAGCGCCGCACGTCAAGGCTTCAAGAGCCGCGATCTGGCCTACTATGAGCGTCTGTTCGATACCTTCGGCGACCTGATCGAGTTCAAGGTGGTCGAAACCCATTTCGACGAATATCTGGACACCCTGCAATCCAAGCTGAATGCGGCCTCCAAAGACAAGCGCAACCTCGAACGCCTGCTCCAGCGCGCGCAACAGCAGCCGGAAGGCACGGCCAAGAAGGGTGCCTCCGACCCGGCAACGCTGGAAAAGCGCATCGCCACCGCAGACAAGAAGATCACGGCGCTGGAAAAGACCATCGGCGAAGTCAATGGCATCATCGCCTCGGACGGCCCGGTCATTCCGGTGGAAGCCGGCGTCTACTTCTGGCATCCGAACGAGGTCGTCTGCCTGTCCAGCGGCGAGGACGATCGTTTCATGGATTACTACCCGTCTTCCCTAATCCACTTCGAGGCGATGCTTGACTGCATCGCCCGTGGCGTGGAGCGCTTCAACTTCTACGGCATTTCCGGCATTTTCGACGCCAACGATCCTTCCTACGGCGTCTGGCAGTTCAAGACTCGCTTCGGCGGATTCGTGGAAGAGCTTCCGGGCAAGTTCACGCTGCCGGTGGACGGACTGCGCTTCGGTGTATCCGAAGCCGCACACAAGCTGCTGCATCGCTGACAAACAGTGGCGAGCACGGACACAGAAATAAGGCACAGGTGACGACGAGATGAGCGCGACTGCGAATCGAACAGATACGACGTATACGTTTGGCGTGATTACGCCCGAAGAGCTCGACCGGCTTTCCGAAGCCACAAGCCAGGGCAGCTTCCAGCAATGGTCCGGGCAGGTCCGTCTTGCCAAGATTCGTGGGCATGAAGCCGAATGCGTTGGCGTGTGCGACGCATCCGGCAATCTGGTAACCGGCTGCGTGATTCTGTACCTCAATGGTCGTTTCGGTGCAGATGGCTCCGTATATTTCGGCCCCATCGGCATTAGCGATGATCCGGCTCTGCTGCGGGCCATAACCGAGGCGATTCGTGAATCGGCCCGTCGCCACCATGCTGTTTCCGTGGCATGCTGGCCTAACGTCGCCTACCGTCTGTATTCCTCGAACGGGCAGCCCGACGGCGAGCCGAACGATGCACTACTGGCCGGATTCGCCGATGCCGGCTGGACGCATGGCGGATTCCATACCGGTTATGACGTGGTCTGCCAGTGGATGTACGTCAAGGATCTCACCGGCATCACCAACGGCAAGGAACTGCTGGCGTCATTCGGCAAACGTGCTCAGTGGAGTGTCAAGCGGGCGCAGTCGATGGGTGTGCACGTTCGTGAGATCGGCCCCGACGAGTTCGACGTGTTCGCCGATATCGAACGGCGGACCGGTGAACGCCGTGGGTTCGCGACGCGTGGCGCGGACTATTTCCGCCAGTTCAAGCAGGCGTATGGCGCAGATGCGCATTTCATGCTCGCGGAAATCCACATCGCCGAATATGTGGCGGATATGACCGCCAAGCGCGAGGCCTTGCAGACCAAGGTCGCACAGCTGCAGACGAAATACGATGAACGTCCGACCACGCGTATCGAACGTCAGCTGGGGGAGGAATCGCGCAATCTCGCGGCCGCCGACAAGCGTCTGGCTGAGGTGGAGGGATATGCCAGGAAGGGCGATGTGCTGCCGGCAGCGGCTTCAATGTTCGTCAGTCACCCCAATGAGGTGGTCTATCAGTATTCCGGTTCGTTGGAGGAGTACAAGCCGTTCTACGCCTCGGCGCTGATTCAGTACGAAGCAATGCTGCACCTGTGTGTGGAACAGGGTGTGAGCCGCTACAACTTCTACGGCATTTCCGGCGTGTTCGACGATCCGAACGACGAGGGCCGCGGCGTGCTGGAATTCAAGCAGGGCTTCAACGGCTACGTCGAGCAGATGGTAGGCAAATTCACGTTGCCGGTGGACAAGTTCCGCTTCGGCGTGAGCAATCTGGCGCACAAGCTGCTGCACCGGTAGCAGCTGGCGGCCGGGGGACGAGCCTATGTGGGCTGCGTCTCGTCTGACCGTGCACCCGCCGTGTGCCTACTTGCGCATTTGCTCACACGCCCATCAGCGCGTGAGCCACAGCCATCATCCCCAGTGAAATCATCGCGGTGATTGCCAGCGAGAAGCCGGCCAGTTTGGCGTTGCCGAGTACTTTGTCGGTGAACAGCGTGGAGAAAATGGCGATCGGAGCCAACGCGCAGATCACCATCACGGCGCGAATCGAAGCCGAGAACGGCAGCAGGAACCACGCGATCAACGCGAAGGCGACGCTGAACGGTATACGCCAAGCGATGACGGCCATGACTTCCTTCACGTCATGCTTGGATTGGGGCAGGTCCATGAGCATGCCCACCATCAGCATCGACACCAGCGCGTTGGCGCCGCTCAATGGCTGGGTTATAGAGGCGATCCAATCGGGAATCTTCACGTTGGCGACGGTCAACACGATCATGAGCAGATACGTGTCGAACGGCACCGAGCCGAAGAAGCTCTTGCCGATGGTGCGCAGCAATGCGCGGCGGGCAAGCCGTTTGGCGTCGCGATCCTTGGGCTTTTCGCACGGTAGGGTGGGAGCCGAACCGGCGTGTTGTTCGGCAAGTGTTTTGCCGGGCTGAATATGCAGCAGTTGCTGGGTGAGCACATTGGTGCCGGCGGCCACCATCACGCAGTTGCCGATATCGAACATCGCAGCCGGCACCACCGCGCCCGCACCCCAGAATGACTGGACGACCGGGAAAGAAAAACAGCCGAGATTGAAGCCGGCACCGTTGAGCATCAGGAAGGCGCGGTCGGTCACATTGCGCTTGCGGGTGGCCAGAAAGATGAACACGACCGGGATAAAAGCAAACAGGAATGCGAATACCGAAATAAGCAGCAGCGAGATGTCATGCGGATTGGTGGCGAACGAGTATACGATGGCACCGGGCAGCACGATGTTGAATTCCGCGGTTTGCAGCACGCGATAATCCTTCTGCCCGAACAGGCCGAACCGCTTGAACAGATAGCCGGCGAGGATGATCAGCAACAGACCAACCGGCGTAAGAATGGCGGACATACACTTCTCTCCTTGACTCACACAGGCTCATGGCGCACAGGCTCAGACCCGCAATGCTGTGGCCCATTATATTTGCCGCCTTGGCATTGCCATATGTAGAGGTGTCCGCAAGGGCTTGCAGCTGCCGCGCGCATATACGAAAAGCCTCCCGGAAGCGTTGGCAATCCAATGCTTCCAAGAGGCTCAAGCCGGTGCGCGAGATGGGACTTGAACCCACACGTCAA
>ONZX01001679.1_pt1 | contig 10678 bp, 9 predicted proteins | sample 1671831 | NCBI WGS metagenome assembly ONZX01 (sample SAMN06348197, study PRJEB24527) | human gut metagenome | reverse complement strand
GCGGCGGGCGGCATTTCCTGTGTATAGTATAGCAAATTCAGGCAGGGGATTCAACAAAAAAACATGCCGGGCATTGCCCGGCATGTTTCAGAGGTTGCCCGCGTTCCGCTAGGCCTTTTTGCGGGCTGCAAAGGCCATGGCGATCAGGATAAAGCCGACCGCGATGAGCACAAAGATCGCGATGGTGCCTACCGCGTTGACGACACGGCAGAAAGCGGTCTGCCCCAGGGGTTTCTGGGGCCAGACGAGCACCATGATGCAGGCGCCGGCCACGGAAAAGAGTGCCGTATGCACTCGGAGGATCTTGGAGGTCAGCGGATGCTCCTGCAGCATCCGCTTCTCGCTGCGGTCAGGGGTCCCGTCGGCGCTGTTGTACGCCTTTTGCAGGATCTTCCGCGTGATGGGGGAAGGTAATGGTCAGGGTCGCCGCGAAGAAGAACGCGGACGCGACGGCATCCAGGAGGAAGCCGATTACCGTGCAGGGAATGCCGAGGATGGTGGTGATTTTTTAGGGGGACTTTTCAGTCCCCGCAGAAGGCATCGGGGTCCTGCTCGGCCGCGAGGATCGGGCAGTGGTAGACATCATGCCCGTAGTCGCCGCAGAAAACGCAGTCCCCGGTAAACGGCGTATTGCCGGGTTGGCTGAGGTCGGTGTCCTCCGGGCAGGAATCATACCCGAAGATGACGTTCAGGGGTCCCTTGATGTACCGGGAGCCATCGGGGCGCTGGACGACGCCGCCCTCGGGGATATCGGCGTCGCCCTGGGAGTAGATGCGGCGGCCTGCCCAGTCCACCGCGTAGCCGGGGTCAGCGGCAGCCTGCTCGGCAGGCTGAGCCGCTTCGGGTTGCTGGGGTGCAGCCTCGGCAGGGGCCGCCGGTTCCGCCGCCTGCTGGGCCACAGCAGCTGCCTGGGTCTGCTCAGCGGCGGCCTTGCTGGGGCAGGCGCTGGCCGTGTGGCCTGCGCCGCCGCAGTAGCTGCAGGTGGTGACCTCCTGCACAAGGAGGGTGTAGGTGGTGGAGACGCCGCCAGCCTCGCAGGCCGCCGTGATGGTGGTCTGGCCGGGGTGGAGCGCCGTGATGACGCCCGCGTCATCAATGGTGGCGACGCTCTCGTCGGAGGAGGTCCAGCGGACGGTCTTGTCCGCGGCGTCCTCCGGCAGGACGGTGGCGCGCAGGGTCCAGGTCATCCCGCGGTTCAGGATGCCGCCCTCCTGGTCCAGCGTCACGCTGGTGGGGACGATGGACGCGGGCGTCGGCTCCGGGGTAGCCGTCGGCGCGGGGGTGGAGGTGGGCGCCGGGATCGCCGTTTCCGGCGTGGCCTCCGCACTGCGGGAGGTCTCGGCGGGCTGGGGAACGGCCTGGGCGGCTGTGCTGCAGCCAGCCAGGCAGAAGATGGCGGCCAGCAGAGCGGCCGCAAAGAGGATTCGGACATTACGGAAAGTGAACATATCAGTATCTCCTTTGCAGGTAGGTTGTTTTGCTTACACCATACCAATAGGGCCTGCAGTTGGAAGAGTTAAAGAAAATCCGTAAGTTTTTGTATTTTATGCCGGCACGGACGCGGATCTGGTGCGAGCCCCTAAAATTTCGGCCTAAAATCAGTGAAAAAAAGAGGGCTTCGCACCGACCAACAGCGAAAAATCAAAGCAAAATTAACGGTGTTTTGGGCAGAATGTAGACAAGTACAGGCATCTGTGCTATACTATAAAAGACAAAAACAGCATTTTGCACAGGTGTACCAGATCCGGAAGCCTTATTCTTCGCTGTTTTTGCCGATGTATCTTACCCGCACTGCGGGAATTGAAACTTCTTATTATGAGGATCTAATTCAATCTTGAGATATCGAGATGTATCTTACCCGCCCCTGCGGGAATCGAAACACAAAGACAACCCACAGGGCATTTGCCTGTGGGTTGTCTTTTTTTATTTTTACGGAAGGAACCGCTATGAACAGCCTGATTCTTACTTTGGATGCCGGGGCGGGGTGCTGCCTGCCCATTGCTTATCAGCAGCTGACACAGGGAGCACTGTATGCTGCCTGGCGCGGCAGCTATCCCCAACTGCACGACGATGGATTTGACGGCGACGGGCAGATATTCCGTCTGTTCACCTTCGGCCCGTTGGAAGGGCGTTACCGCGTGCAGGGCAATGAGATCACCTTTACGGACCTTGTACGGCTGGAAGTGCGCAGCCCGGTAGAGGACCTGCTGTATGCCCTTGGCAAAAGCCTGACCGAAAATAGCGCACTGCGGCTTGGTCGGTGCGTGCTGCCCCTGCGGGACTTGTACAGCGAGGATCACTATTGGTTTGCCGCGCCGCTGCCGGTGCGGATGGTCAGCCCGCTGACGCTGCACAAATCCCTGCCCGGTGGCAAGACGCTTTTTCTCCGCCCCGACGATGACGCCTTTGCCGCCCAGCTGATTGCCAACACGGCCCACAAGCTGGCCGCCTGCCGCAGTACGGCGGACCCGTCCGTCACGCTGTGCCCGATGGGGACCCGCCTGCCGCGCAAGCGGGTGACGCAGTTCAAGGGCATCTACCTGACCGGCTGGGACGGGGATTTTCTGCTGGACGGAAACCCGGAGACGCTCTGCCTTTTGTACCAGACCGGCTTGGGGGACCGCAACAGCCAGGGCTTTGGCATGTTCCGGCTGCTTTTGTAGGGAAGGCCGCCGTCTTTGGGGCAGAATATAGACAAGCATGGGTATGTGTGCTATACTGTAAAAAACAAAGGCGGCGCTTGCACAAGGGCACGATGCGCGGCGACTGTGTTTGGCGGGATGTATCTTACCTGTGTTGAGGGAATTGAAACCGGTTGGAAACGAAACCACAGTAAACATTGATAGAATGTATCTTACCCGCGCCTCGGGAATTGAAACCTTCCTGTTTGATGGTTAAGGCGGTAATGGCCAGTCCTCGATGTATCTTACCCGCTCCTTACCTGCGGGAATCCAACAAAAATACCCCTGCCGGGATGTGAACAGCACCCCATTTGTTAGACAGTATGATATACTATCTAACAAGTGGGGTGCTGTTCATGTTCTCCCGGCAGGGGTATTTTTTCTTTATTCGGTTTTATGCCTGTTTGATGGAAAGCGAAATCTTCTCTTTTCCGCCCTCCTGTTTGATGTCCAGCACTCTGACGCGCACGGTCTGGCCGATTTGCAGCTCGTCGTCAACGGATTGGACAAAGTGGTTTGCGATTTCACGGATGTGTACCAGTCCGCTGCGGCGGCTTCCCAAATCGACAAACGCGCCGTAAGGCTTGATGCCCGTCACTCTGCCGGTGTACACCCTGCCGACGCACAAGGGCGCGTCCTCGTGCTGGGGCGTGGAGGTGTAACTCTCCCGGCGCGGCGGTGCGGCAAAGCCCTCCCGCCGTGGTGCGGGGTCAGGGCCGTGCTTCGGTTCCAGCGTGATGTTGTCGTCCAGCGGGTGCGGCAGCGTAACAAGGCTCTTTGCGTGCTTGCGGTTCAGGGAGAACCAGTTGAAAATCTTGTCGTTGCCGTTTTTGTCTTTGGCACTCGGATATGCCACGGTCTCGCCCTGAGTGCTGCGCTTGTCCGCAATTTTCAAAAGGCTCTTTACGGACGTGCTGTCTGTGTCGATGCGCCCATGGGCGGCCAACAGGGAATCTAAGGGGAGCGGCTCGGTGGTGTAGCAGAGCGTGTCGTCCTGCTGCGCCAGGGTGCGCAGCTCGCCGCCGGTCAGGGTGATTTTGCAGCTGCCGTAGCCCACCGGCTTGCCGTGGCCGATTTTGTGCAGGCGGGGGCTGGCGGGCGTGTTTTCGCCCAGCGTCAGCACAAAGGCCAGTTCCTCCAGCTGCGCGCGGGTGATGCGGTCAAAGTAGACGCTGCCCCTGAACGTGCCCTTCATGGCCTCAAGCGTGGCGTTCTGATTGGAGCGCTCGTTCTCCGTGCGGGGTGCGCTGTGCCAGTAGAACTTTCTGCCGCGTGGCTGCGGGGTATACACGCGGAATTTTTTTATCGTTTGTTTGCTTCCGTCTGGAGAGTATTTGGTTTCTTTCAGAGAGCAGAAATCGTAATTCCAGAACCCAATGCGCGTTTCATCGGTTGATTTCGGCTTTTCAAGATAAAATTCATACGCACTGGGCTTGGGGCCGCTCAAAATCGGCAGCGTTTTATTGCCAAGGCTCTCGTACTGCGTCGCCTCGGCGTCGGTAAACCGCACGCGCCCGGACGTGCCTTTGCCCTTGACAGTGCCAAACAGCGCACAGCCGGAGCACAGGGCGTCGGTGTCCGCACAGGGGGCGTAATTGCCCATGATCTCGGCCCAGCTGCGGCCCTGCATGACGCGGCCAATGGACGCACCGCTCAGGTAGCAGCGCGGCGTGCCGTTGTCGTCGGCCAGCAGATACCAGACCGGCACAAGCCCACCCTGCGCGGGGTCGCCGTTATGTACCCTTTCCAGCGCCGCCAGCAGGTCGCCGTGCGCAGCGCTCCGGGGGTCGTTGTCGGCGGACTTTTTCAGGATATTGCTCAAAGCGCGGTAGGGTGTGTCGTCCTGCCAGCGGAAGATGACCGGGCGGCCCGCCTTGGATGCCAGCAGCCGCACATGGTAGTTTTTTTTTGTACAGCGTGATGGGCCGGTTGAATTGCAGCCAGCCGGAGGGCCCGTCCGGGCGCAGCCGGGTGTGCTGGCCGCTGTGGTATTCATGACCGTACCAGTTCAGCCAGCCGTTGCGCATGAGGGAGCCGTCGCGGCCCTCGGACAGTTTGAGGTAGTCCACCACATCCGCCGCATACAGCACCCACTCTCCCGTCTCCGGGTCGATGCCCAGCAGGCCGTGGTCCTTGAAGCCGTTCGTCGAGGGCAGACGCTGGCTGAACGGTTCCTCCGTGCTGTCCAGCAGCACGGACAGGCAGCTGTTGGTCACAGCCTCGTACACGCCGCGCATCGCGCCGCGCAGCTCACTGCCCGGGATGGTCGGGGTGCCGTCCGGCAGGCGGAAAAACGGGTATCGCTTATGGTCCTCGACCTGCTCGTCCTGCACGGTCTTGGCTGTGTCGGGGATGAGCAGCGGCGTGTCGGTGGTCAGGGTGTAGTCCAGCCGCCCGGTCAGCAGCGGGCCGGTATAGCAGGCGTCCAGCGAGGTGCGGACGGGCGCGGTGCCCAGCGGCACAAAGCTGTAGGGGTTTACGACGTTTGCCATTTATTGTTCCCCCTTTGCAAAGCCCATCCAACGGGTGTCGGCCACAAAGGCCATCCCGTTTTCGGGGTCGTAGTCAAGATATTCGTGCAGAAGCAGCGCGTCGTCCTTGTCCGCAGGCAGGGTATAATGCCCGCCGCCGGTGGACGTTATGCTGTCGCCATCCTGCTCGGCAATGTCCAGCAGTTGGGTTTCGGTCAGATAGTCGCCCGCGTCCACAGCCAACCGCCAGCGGAACGCCTGCCCCACGCGGCTGCGGCAGAGCCAGAGTTCGCCCGCCTCGCCGAACACGCGCAGTTCCAGCAGGTTTTCCGGCGTGGACAATGGGACACCGTCGGCAGTGCGGCCCGCCGCAAAGCGGTCCGTGTAAAACGCCGCCCAGCAGCCATCTATAGGGTATTTTTGTACCAGCGCTGCCAGCTCGGATTCCGTCGCATGGCCGCTATCCTTCACCCATGGTTTGTTATCGCTCATTTTTCCACCTCCGTCAAAGCGTGGAGCAGATCTTCTTTTTGCAACGGGTATCCGTTTAGCGTCAGGGCTGTGATTGTGGCACGCCCGCGGCCCACGCTGTTCTCACCGCCGACTGTCAGATAGCCGCGGTCAAGGTCCAGCAGTGCTGCGCCGAGCAGCTGCCGCTGGAATACATCCAGTGCGCCCCTGCGCAGCCGGATCGTCAGCGTTCCCTGCCCGCCTTGCTGCACGCAGGATGTATACAGCGCCTTGCTGGCCGTGCCCGCGGTAAAGCGGTCCAACGCGTTGCGGGTTAGGGTGTACGCCTGCCCGCCGGAAATTTCGGTTTCATCAAAAGCCAGAGCTGAGCGCTTTTTAAGTACACCGTCATCGGAATAGCCGAACAGCGCGTTCACGTCAGCTTTCTGCTGCGCAGTGCCGCCCATCTCATCCAGCATGGCCCGCATGTGGTGGCGGAACGCGCCTGCCCAGCCAGTGCCAGGCAGCACCGGGCGGCCATTGCCATTTTCCAGTGCGCAGTAATCCGGCCCGCTTTTGTCCTCATCAACAGCCACATCGGAAGTGTACCGCCGCACGATGAAGCTGCCTGTCATACGCAGTTCAGCGCACAAGACATTTTCCTGCGGGACTGTCTCGCGCCCGGCTACGGCGTCCGCGTCGGCAAAAGCGTCCGCGGTGTCGGGGTCAAAGGCCAGCCAGGCGTCCAGATCAGCCGGGAAGTGAAACACCTTTTTATGAATCTCCGCCGCCATGCGGCCATACCCGCGGGTCGTGCGCCCGCCGAAGGCAAGTCCATCGGCAGCGGCCCCGGCCAGCAGGTCGTCCAGTAGCGGCAGCGCGGGGTCATCCGACCAGCCGCTCCACTCGATTACAGCGGTGTAAGGCGCGGTGCACTCCGCCGTTTCAAAGTCGTATTTTGCGCCCTTGACGGCGACCTTGTGCTTGTCCAGCCCGACGCCGTCGCGGTGGGTGAACCGCACCTTCGCGTCGGCGGGCAGGGCGGCATCCCCCACCAGTACGGCGCTCTCAGTCATGGCATCGCCCACGGTGTCCCTGCCGAACAGCAAATTGGCTTCCTCACGGGTCAGTCTGCCGCGCAGCACACCGGCCAGCGCGCTGCCCGGGATCATGGGCAGACCGCGGCTGTCCAGCATCAGGTCGTTGTCGGTGCGGTCATTCTTGCCGCCGGAAAGGCGCAGGGGCGAAAGCTGGGTGAACCGGCAGCGATAATATAGCTTGAGCTTCTCACGCATTTTCCGTTTCCTCCTTCTCGCGGCGGTAGTACAGCAGGTGGATCGTGCTTTCCAGCGGCAGCTTCCAGCAGTCTGCAATGCTTTGCTGCAGCTGCGGGAAGGACTGCGCCATCTCGCCCGCAAATTCCGGGTCTGCCGCCAGCATGGCAGGCAGTGCGGGCGTGGTGTCCGTGCCGTACAGGCTTTTCAGCAGTGTGTCGGCGCCTTCCCGTTTGTTCTTGGTCTTGATGCTCTTGACTCGGTTGCGCAGGTCCTGCAGGTTTTCGGCTTCGGAAAGCATCAGGCGCAGGCGGCCAAGCGCGCCGGTGTCCAGCCGGCAGGTTTTACCGTTTGCCAGGTTCCATGCCGTTGTCTGCATGACCTCTTTTGCCTGCTGCAGCATGAGCGCACGGCGCAGCGGCTCGCAATCGCCATCCGCCGTGGGATCGAATGTATCCACCGCCGCTTTGCGTTCCACGGTCAGCGCGGCCATCTCCGATTGATTCAGCACGCGGCAGCAGCCGAAGCCCTCCTGCACCAGCTCGGCAGCGGCAGGGGTAAAGTGCGACGGCAGCGCGGCGTCCTCGTCGGCGGTAAAGCGGTAGACGCTGCCGCCGCAGACCGCGGTGCGGCGCGGCTTGGGCATCTGCCACATCGCGTTATAGCCGCCAATCGTGTGATACAGTAAGTAATCTTTGCCGGTGCGGTGGGCGGCCACACCAAGGCTGCCCAGCAGCGCAGCGGCTGCCGCCTCCGGCGTGGGGGCGTCGGTGTCGAGGATCAGGTCCGTTTCCAGCAGGACGAAGAATGGCTCGCCTTTGCGGACCGTTACCTGCGCCTCCTGCACGGGCGCGGCGGTGATGCGGCCCAGCAGCTCACACACGGCGTACTGGGCAGTTTTGCTGCGGCCAAACCGCAGCGGGGCGGTGCTCAGCAGCGCAGCGGCCCGCCCGGCCAGCGCCGTCGGAAGCGTCACCGTGCCGCCGTAGACCAACCCGGCCTGTATGGCCTGCTGCATGTAGAGCGTCGGCTCGGAGTTCGCGTCGCGGTGCTTGTGGTGGTAGGTCGTCGTCGTCGGGACGGATGCCGCCAGCAAACCGTTTTTGCCAGGCGCAGTGTAGACGCCAGACAAGGTCTTTTGCTTGCCGGTCGGGGTCTCAGCGCAACGGTTAGCATATACACCATCGTTTTTCAGGTAGACCAGCGCCAGCGGAGCCGGGTAGGAAACTTTCCCGCCGATCACCGGCGTCAGCGGGCTCCAGCGGGCCGTGCCATCCAAAAACAGCTGGCGGAAAGCGGCATCCGCCGCCGTTCCCTGCCGCAGATACGCCCCGGCCAGGCAGCCAATGACGCTGCGCGCCGGGATGGCAGTCAGCTGCTCGCCGCAACCGGGCAGCGTCAGCGGTGTTTTCAGCCGGACGTGATAGGTCAGCGTAACCGTGTCCGCAGCGGGCAGGTCCGGGGCCTGCGGTGCGGCGGGCCTGTCCGCACCGGGGATGTACGCAAGCCGCACATTGCCCAGGCCGCGGTTGCGGTGGGTGCCCATGTGACGGGTCGCGGCGCAGCAGTGCTCCAGCAGGCGCACGGCCTCGGGCGAGGCATTTTCCAGCCGCACCGGCGCTTCAAACACAAGCGCTTTGGTTTTGTCCAGCGGGTCATACTGGCCTAAAACGCGGGTAAACCGCAGACTTCCGTCATCGGCTACACCATCCTTCAGGCGTGTCTGGCCGCGGACGTCTGTATACAGCTGTTCCACGCGGCTGTGGTCAGCCCACGCAGGATTCTGCTTCAACCAGGCAGTAAACGCAGCCTCCTGCGGCAGGGCGGCATCCCCCACCCACAGGCAGCCTTGACGGCCCACTTTATCGCCGAACAGCTCCGCCGTGTACGCGGCGGCTTCATCGCCAAGGGCGGCCAGCTCCCCGGCAGCAGCGCGCAGGCAGCCCTTAAGCCGCCGTGCGGGGATGCGCGGCAGACCGGCGGCGGTCAGCACAATGTCGGTATCCACCGCGTTGCCGCGGCTTTCCCCATTTCCGGCGCACAGGTCGGAGTGCAGCGTGATTCGGATCACATCCATCGGTCATTTCCCCCTTCCGGCGATCCAGAGATCGTAAATTTCTGTAATGTCATACAGCGCTTTCAGCTGGTCATCCTCGTTGGGGCTGAATGTACGCAGCGCACCGGCAAAGTCCGGGTTGCGGTATAGCACCCGCGCAAGTTCCATTTTGGCAGCACCACGGCTTTCTTCCAGCGCGGCGGCGATTTTTTTCAGATTGCTGCGGTTCGTACCCTGGTCCTTGTGGTCCTGAATGTACTTTATCAGTGCCTTCGCCTTTTCCAGCGTGAACACCGTATTGCCATCCCCCACCAGCCAGGGGCGGGCCATCAGGGCGTCGGTTTTCTGCCAGCTGCGGATGTTGTCCAGATTGCCGTCAATGCCGCTGTGCAGGTAATGGAAGTCCAGCCAGCACTCCTCGGCATGTGTCTCGTGCACCGGCTTTTTGGCATTGTCGCAGGCCTGCTCCGCCAGTGTGTAGGCGCGGGCCACCGGGTAACCGCTGTGGAAGATACAGATACCCGCGCAGGAGCTGTAGTCCTTCTTCTGATGCACGGCTTTAAGATAGTTGCACGTGTACTCCAACGCAAAGCGGGCATTGCAGATAAAGGTAAAGTCATCGCCGTCGGCCACCACAATGCGGTAATGGTATGCCGTCTCCCGCAGACCGTGGTATTCTTTCTGTAGGTACGCCATCGTATCCCGCAGCGAGGTCTCACCTGTGCGGGTGAAGGCGTCGGCGATCTCGGCGGTGAAGGCGCGCATCGTGCTGACGCAGAAATCATAGTCGATGCTGCCGTTCAGCTTTTGCTGAATCTTCACGCCCATGTTGTTGCCGTCCGCGTGGATGACCGCCAGCAGGCTTTCCTCCTGCCATTCGGTGGTCATCTCATCCAGCAGGCGGTTTCCGTCGTTCCGCTTGTCGGAGCGTTGGCCCTTCTCCCACTTTTTGCGGCTCTCGGCGGTCAGCTCCCGCTGGCCGCCCGCAAAGGGCACGCGGCAGACGATGGGCTGGTTCGTTGTGCGGTCCCGCAGGGCAAAGGGCGCGGCGTAGTCGGCGCGGCCCGGCAGCATCCGGTTTTTCTCGGCGTCCACCGCGGCCATCAGGGCGCTGTAGTCGGCGCTGTAGTTCTGGCCGTTCGCCTCACAGCAGGCGGCCATGGGGACCATGCCGGGGGCGTTTTCCAGCACAAGGCGGCTGAACCGGCGGTTGACGCGCAGATAGGTGTCCCGGTCACGGTAAAGCACCGTCAGGTTGCCGCCGCCCCGGAACAACTCCGCCATGCCAAGCGTCCCGGCAGCAAAGGCATCCTGCACCGCCTGCAGCTTGAACGGCACATCCGCAGGCTGGCATGTGACGCCCTCCTGCTCTGCTGCGGCAAACACCCAGTCGAACGCATCGCGGATCATCTCGGTGCCGCCCACAATGTCCAGCAGCCGGTTGGAACGGAAGATGTATTCCTGCTTGGAACGAATCGTATATTGTGCAAGTATCACAGATTCTTCCTCCTTTTCCTGTGTTTTTACGAACATTATACCAACTGTTTTGTCACTTTTCCAGTATATATACAAAAAAGTGACCGTTCTATTAAAAAAGCCTCCCTTTGCAGAGGGAGGCAGGCTGGCCGGCCAAGGGGCGTCACTCGCGGACGTCCTTCACGGCCTCGGCCACGCCGACGCCGCCCAGGGCGGTGCCGACGGTCACGGCAGCGGTTTCCACCGCGCCTACGGCGGACACGCCCGCGG
>ONZX01001659.1_pt1 | contig 10753 bp, 10 predicted proteins | sample 1671831 | NCBI WGS metagenome assembly ONZX01 (sample SAMN06348197, study PRJEB24527) | human gut metagenome | reverse complement strand
AGCCCCCTCGCAGGAGTTCTTCGCCCATCCCAAAGAGGCAAGGACCCGTGAGTTTTTGCAGAAAATCTCCCATGCGGAAGCCTAAAGCCTCTCCCTTTGGGAGAGGTGGCATTGCAAAGCAATGACGGAGAGGGCAAGCCGCCTGTGACCGAGTTACCGCACAGCGATATGCAGGCTCTTTGTCAGAGCGATACTATCGCCGCACTTATGCTTCTACCTCAGCGTCCTTGCCCTCTCAGGCGCTCACGCGCCAGCTCTCCCAAAGGGAGAGCCTTCTCCTGCTTTTCCCAAGTTTGTTTTACTACAGAAAGGATCATCACCTATGAAACGCAGAACCTTTATTTCTCTCATGAGCGTCATGGCCGCTGCCGGTGTTCTCTCGCTGGCTGGCTGCTCTTCCAACACTTCCGCCTCCACTGCTTCCAGCACCGCAGCTTCTACTTCCGCTGCTGCCGCCAACAAGCTGGAGACCATCCAGTCCAACGGCAAGCTGGTCATCGCGCTGGAAGGCGCATGGCAGCCCTGGAGCTTCCACGATGAGAGCGACACCCTCGTGGGCTACGACGTCGAAGTCTCCCGCGCCATTGCCGAGAAGCTGGGCGTCGAGCCCGAGTACGTCGAGAGCGACTGGGACAGCCTGTTTGCCGGTCTGGATGCTGGCCGCTACGACCTCGTCTGCAACGGCGTCGAAGTCACCGAAGAGCGCGCCAAGACCTACGACTTCACCACTCCCTACGGTTACATCCACACCGCCCTCGCCGTCCGCAAGGATAACGAGGACATCAAGAGCTTCGAGGACCTCGCCGGCAAGACCACGGCCAACAGCCTCGCTTCCACCTACATGGAGCTGGCCGAGAGCTACGGCGCGACCGTGCAGGGCATCGACACGCTGGAAGAGACCATCCAGCTGCTGACCGCTGGCCGCATCGACGCCACCCTGAACGCCAACGTCTCCTTCTACGACTACCTGAACGTCCATCCGGACGCCGACTTCAAGCTGGTCGCACAGACCGAAGATGCTTCTCACGTTGCGATCCCTATCGTCAAGAGCGAAGACTCTTCCTTCCTCGACGCCCTCAACAGCGCCATCGACGAGCTGCGCGCTGACGGCACCCTCAAGGAGCTGGGCGAGAAATATTTCGGTCAGGATATTTCTTCCGAGAATTAACTTTTTGTTTTGATCGTCAGCGAAGCATCGGAAGTGCATCATGGTCTATCCCGTAGGCGAAACCGCAAAGCTTCCGGATCTCGTCAAAAATATCCGGGAAGAAGATGTCCCCGAGCGCTTCCGTGCCGAACTGCGCGGTGTCCCGGAAAGCAAATAAGAATATCGACGAAGGGGCAGATGCCATGCAGCATCTGCCCCCTTTTTGTTATAAATATCTTCCGGTAATACTCTCCGGATTTTTCTGGATCTCCTCCGGCGTGCCTGTTGCCACGACGCGGCCGCCGCTCTCGCCGCCGCCCGGCCCCATGTCGATGACATAGTCCGCGTTGCGGATGACATCGAGGTCGTGTTCGATGACAACGACCGTTGCGCCGTTGTCCAGCAGGGCCTGGAACACCCGCAGAAGCACCTGCACGTCCAGCGGGTGGAGGCCGATGCTGGGCTCATCGAAAACGAACACCGAGTCGGTCTGGGTGCGGCCGATCTCGCTGGCCAGCTTGAGGCGCTGGGCCTCGCCGCCGGAGAGGCTGGGCGTCTCTTCGCCCAGCGTCAGGTAGCCCAGACCCAGCTGCTGCAATGTCTGCAGGCGCTGGCTCACTGTCTTCATCCCGCCGCAGAACGCAAGGGCGGAGTTGACGTCCATATCCATCAGTTCCGGCAGGGAGACGGCCTGCCCCGCCTTGTTCATCAGCTTCACGCCGTAAGCCGCCCGCGCGTAGCGGGACCCCCGGCAGTCGGGGCAGACGATGTTCACATCCGGCAGGAACTGCACGTCCAGGCTCACCTCACCGGTGCCGTCGCAGCCGGGGCAGCGCAGACTGCCCGTGTTGTAGGAAAAATCGCTGGCCTTGAAGCCCTTTTGCCTGGCGTCCGGAGATCTGGCATAGAGCTTCCGCAGCTCGTCGTGGACGCCCGCGTAGGTCGCCACAGTAGAGCGCACATTGATGCCGATGGGCGTCGCGTCGATGAGCTTGACGTGCGCGATGCCCTCGGCGCGGATCTCCCGGATATGTGCCGGGAGGGCGCTGCCGTTTATCTTTGCTTCCAGCGCCGGTACGAGGCTTTCCAGCACCATCGTCGTTTTGCCGGAGCCGGACACGCCCGTTACCACGGTGAGCCGCCCCTTGGGAATGTCCAGCTCCAAAGGCTTGACCGTGTGGATGCTGCCGGTGGAGAGATGGATCCCCCCCTCTGCGAACATCTCCCCTGTCCCGGCACACCGGCGCAGCTTTGTCTCAGCTTTTCCGGAGAGGAACGGCCCGATCTGGGACTCCGGCTTTGCCTCCAGATCAGCTATCGTCCCTTCGGCAATGACATGTCCACCCTTCGCTCCCGCTTCCGGCCCCATCTCGATCACCCAGTCGGCCTCTTTCAGGATCTGGGTGTCGTGGTCCACCAGAATGACCGAGTTGCCGTCGGCCACGAGGTCGTGCATCACGCCGGTCAGGCCCACGATGTTCGACGGATGCAGGCCGATGGACGGCTCATCCAGCACATAGAGCACGCCGGTGGTGCGGTTGCGGACGGCCCGGGCCAGCTGCATCCGCTGGCGCTCACCGGTGGAAAGGGTCGAGGCCGAGCGGTCAAGCGTCAGATATCCCAGACCTAAATCCATCAGTCGCTTGGCGGTGCTTTCGAATGCCTCGCAGATGCTCTCCGCCATCGGGCGCATCTCTTCCGGCAGGCTGCCCGGCACGCCCTTCACCCACTCCACGAGGGCTTCCAGCGTCATCTGGCAGGCTTCGTCCAGCGAGATGCCCCGCAGCTTCGGCGCACGCGCCGCCGCTGAGAGCCGTGAGCCGTGACACTCGGGGCAGACATCTTCCCGCAGGAACTTTTCGACCCGCTTCATTCCCTTGTCATCCTTGACCTTTGCAAGAGCATTTTCTACGGTGTAGACGGCGTTGTAATAGGTAAAGTCCAGCTCGCCGGCCTGGTTCGAGTTCTTTGCGTGGTAGAAGATATGCTTTTTCTCTGCCGGACCGTGGTAGACGATGTCCTTTTCCTGTTCGGTCAGGTCGCGGAACGGCACATCCGTCCTCACGCCCATCTCCCGGCAGACGTCTGTCATCAGCGACCACATCAGGCTGTTCCACGGGGCCACTGCGCCGCCGTCGATGGTCAGCGAGTCGTCCGGCACCAGCGACGCCATGTCCACCGTCCGGACGCTGCCTGTGCCGCCGCACTTCTGGCAGGCACCCTGAGAGTTGAACGCCAGCTCCTCCGCCGACGGCGCATAGAAATGCGCACCGCACTCCGGGCAGACCAGCTCCCTGCCCGCCGCGACAGCCAGCGTCGGCGGGATGTAATGCCCGTTCGGGCAGCGGTGGCTTGCGAGGCGGGAGTACATGAGCCGCAGACTGTTCAAAAGCTCCGTGCCGGTGCCGAAGGTGCTGCGGATGCCCGGCACGCCCGGCCTCTGGTGCAGCGCCAGCGCCGCCGGGACATACAGCACCTCTTCCACCGAGGCTTTCGAAGCCTGGGTCATCCGGCGGCGGGTATAGGTGGACAGCGCCTCCAGATACCGGCGGGAGCCTTCGGCATACAGCACCCCCAGCGCCAGCGAGGATTTGCCCGAGCCCGACACGCCCGCAATGCCCACGATCCTGTTCAGCGGGATGTCCACGTCGATGTTTTTCAGGTTGTGTACCTTTGCCCCGCGCACGAGCATTTTGTCTATCATTCTGTTTTCCCTTTCCTTTGGCTTTTTTGCGCCAGATGAATTCCATGTTCTCTGTTTTAGTATAGCGTATCCTGGTGTGTATTTCCACAATGGTCACCAATAAAATGCTATTTGCACCGGCAGACACAGAAGAGTATACTATAATCAGTAAGGATCTCAAGTTCCTGTACACATGTATCTGACGAGATAAAAGGAGAACGAACATGGCAGTATTTCCAAAAGAATTTGTATGGGGCGCTGCGACTGCAGCCTATCAAATCGAGGGCGGTGCCGTCGAGGATGGAAAAGGCCGGAGCATCTGGGATGTTTTCTCCCACACACCGGGCTGCACCTATCGGGGTGAGACCGGTGATACCGCCTGCGACAGCTATCACCGCTGGCGGGAAGACATCGAACTGCTGAAGTCGATGCACCTGAAAGCCTATCGCTTCTCTGTGGCGTGGACGCGCATCGCCCCCACCGGCGGCACGGACTGGAACGAAAAAGGCTTTGCCTATTACGATGGTCTTGTGAATACTTTGCTGGAAGCGGGCATCGAGCCGTATATTACGCTGTATCACTGGGATTTGCCGCAGGCGCTGGAAGAAAAGGGCGGCTGGCAGAATGAGGACACCGCCCGGGCGTTTGCAGTCTACACGGCAAAAATGGCAGAACATTTCAAAGGCAGGGTCCACCAGTGGTTCACCTTCAATGAGCCTGCCTGTATCGTGAAAATGGGCTATGGGACAGGTGAGCATGCGCCGGGGCTGAAACTCCCGCTGGAAGGGCAGTTCACCTGCTGGCAGAATATCATCTATGCGCACTGCCTTGCCGCGCAGGAGCTCCGCCATACGGACGCCGAAAACAGAGTGGGCTTCGTCTCCACAGGCCGCATCTGCTACCCCGTATCTGAGGCAAAAGCAGATGTGGACGCCGCCCGGGCTCTGACCTTTGCCTGCCCAGACGAGGACTGGGCCTTCACCCACACGATGTCGCTCGACCCTCTGTGCCTTGGCCGCTGGCCCAGCCCGGACCTCTGTGGGCCGCAGCTTTCCGCCTGCATCGGTGCTGTGCCGCAATACATCAACGACGCCCTGTCTCTGGGCAGACCGGATATGCTCGGGCTGAACATCTACAATGCCGCGCCTGTACAGATGGGAACGAATGGCCCCTGTTATGTGGAGCGCCCTGCGGGATACGCTCACACAGCCATGAACTGGCCGGTAGAGCCGGAAAGCCTGAACTGGGGTCCCCGTTACATCCAGGAGCGGTATGGACTGCCCATGTTCATCGCGGAGAACGGCTTATCCTGCACCGACAAAATCTATCGGGACGGCAAGGTGCATGACGTGGAGCGAATTGATTTTCTGGCGCGCTATCTGGAAAAACTCTCCGAGGGCATTCAGGCCGGTGCCGACGTGCGAGGGTACTTCCATTGGAGCCTGTTGGACAACTACGAGTGGCACAGCGGATACAGAGAGCGTTTTGGTCTGGTGTACGTCGATTACGCTTCCGGGCGGCGCATCCCGAAAGACAGTGCCTTCTGGTATGGCGAAGTCGCGGCGACCAATGGCGGGTCCATCTGACCTGTAAAATAAAAGGGCGGCAGTTTCTCCAATACAGAACGAATATTGCAGCCATATCCAAGATACGTCTTACCCATCCTGCAAATTCTTTTATAATAGCACTGCTGCCTGAAAGCGCTGCAACAAATTCCCATATCAAAAGGGAAGCTTTCCGGCATGGGACAACGACAAATCATTTTATTGGGATACGAAAGAGACTCCCTCCGCCTGCTTCGGCGCTGCCGGATGGCCCGGCTCCGCTTTCGTCAGCATCTGCTGGAACTTCCGGGCCGCCGTGTTCAGCGGGCGGTGATGGTCGTAGATGAGGCAGATAGAGCGGGAGGGAATGATCTCCTGCAGATGCAGCTCGACAAGCTCGCCGCGGGCCAGAAGCTCTTTCGTCATCGGTTCGGGCACGAAGGCGAGGCCCAACTCACTTTTCACCAGCGTGAGCATCTGGTCGGTGGTGGCGGCCTCGGTGTCGGGCCGGAGCACGGCGTCGTGGTCGAGGAAGAACTGCCGATAGAAGCTCCGGGTCATGCTCTCATCGCCGAGAGAGATGAGCGGATAGCAGCTCAGTTCCTTCAGCGTCAGGCGCCGGCTGGCCAGCGCAGTGAAGGTCTTTCCGCCCACCAGCACCTCATAAAACGGTCTCAGTTCCACCATCTTCAGGCTCTGTTCTACTTCCGCCGGGGTGGAGATGACGGCAAAATCCACTTCTCCGTTCTTCACAGCCTGCACCGCCTGGGGCGTGGAGTGGTTCGAGATGCGCAGCCGGATGCCGGGATACTCGGTGTGGAACGTCCGCAGCTTCTCGGCCAGATAGATGTTCAGCGCCGTCTCCGTCGCGCTGATGCTGATGGAGCCGTGCTCGAGGGTGGCGCTGGCGCTCAGCTCTTCCTCCGCGTCCTGTATCTGCACCGCCGCCGAGGCGATGCGGGAGTAGAGCATCTCGCCCTCCGGCGTCAGGGTGACGCCCCGGTTGGAGCGGATAAAGAGGACACAGTTCAGCTGGCTTTCCAGCCGGTTCATCGAGTGGGTGATGTTGGGCTGGTTGTTGCCCAGCACCCGCGCGGCCTTGGTAAAGTTTTGGTATTTCGCTACATAATAGAAAATTTTGTAGTATTCCCAGTCCACATACATGATGCGTCTGCCTCCTCCATGTAAAAATCACATTGCAGCTATGTGCAGGATACTTTTTACACATTCTTTCTCTGCTCGTATAATAGCAACTGCAATCGGAAATTGCAAGAGGGAATTTGAAAGTATTAAAGTTGGTTTTGAACGGAGGCAGTTACCGTGTCTGAAATCAAAAAGGTCGTGCTGGCATATTCCGGCGGTCTGGATACGTCCATCATCATTCCGTGGCTGAAAGAGCATTACGACAACTGCGAGGTCATCGCCGTCTGCGGCAATGTGGGCCAGAAAGGCGAATTGGAAGGGCTGGAAGAGCGCGCCAAGGCAAGCGGCGCTTCTAAGCTGTACATTGAAGACCTGACCGACGAGTTCGTGGAGGATTATGTCATCCCCACCATGCAGGCCGGGGCCGATTACGAGGGCTATCTGCTGGGCACCAGCTTTGCCCGCCCGATTTTGGCAAAGCGTGTCGTGGAGATTGCCCGCGCCGAGGGTGCCGACGCCGTCTGCCATGGCAGCACCGGCAAGGGCAACGATCAGGTGCGCTTTGAGCTGGCCATCATGCACTTTGCACCCGATCTGAAGATCATCACCCCGTGGCGTGAGTGGGACATCCAGAGCCGCGATGAGGAGATTGACTACGCCGAGGCTCATCACATCCCGCTGAAGATCAGCCGCGAGACGAACTACTCCAAGGACAAGAACCTGTGGCATCTGAGTCATGAGGGCCTTGACCTCGAAGATCCGGGCAACGAGCCGCAGTATGATAAGCCGGGTTTTCTCGAACTGGGCGTTTCCCCCAAGACGGCCCCGGACAAGTCCGAGTTCGTGGAACTTGAATTTGAAAAAGGTGTGCCGGTCAGCCTGAACGGCGAAAAACTGAAGCCTGCCGTCCTCATTGCCAAGCTGAACGAGATCGGCGGACGGAACGGCATCGGCCTGTACGATGTGGTGGAGAACCGCTTGGTCGGCATGAAGAGCCGCGGCGTCTATGAGACCCCCGGCGGCACCATCCTCTACAAGGCCCACGAAGTGCTGGAGACTCTGACGCTGGACAAGCTCACCGCCCACAAGAAGCGCGAGCTAGCCATCACCTTTGGTGAGCTGGTCTACGATGGCCAGTGGTTCAGCCCCCTGCGCAAGGCCCTGAGCGCCTTTGTCACCTCTACGCAGGAGCATGTCACCGGCAAGGTGCGTCTGGAACTGTACAAGGGCAACCTCATCAATGCAGGGGTCTGGTCGCCGTACTCTCTGTATCGTGAGGACATCGCCACCTTTGCCGCAGGCGGCGACTACAAGCAGAGCGATGCCACCGGTTTCATCAGCATCTACGGCCTGCCCACCAAGGTGCAGGCCATTGTAAACAACGAAAAAGAAGGTAAATAAAGAGTTATGCTTACCGCTGTTACTGGAATCAACTGGGGCGATGAGGGCAAGGGCCGCGTCATCGACCTGCTGGCCGAACATGCTGACATCGTTGCCCGCTATCAGGGCGGCAACAATGCTGGACACACCGTCGTCACCGAGAAGGGCAAGTTCATCCTGAACCTGCTGCCCTCCGGCATCCTGCACCCGGACGTGACCTGTGTGCTGGGCACCGGCATGGTGATTGACCTCGAGCACCTCGCAAACGAGATGCAGGCCATCGAAGCCCGTGGTGTGGAAGTCAGCCCCAAGAATCTGAAGCTCTCCGATAAGGCCACCATTTCGATGCCGTGGCACAAGGTGCAGGATGGGCTGGAAGAAGACCGCCTTGCCCAAAAGGGCAGTGCTTTCGGCTCCACCCGCCGCGGCATCGCCTACGCCTACAGCGACAAGTACCGCAAAAAGACTCTGCGTTTGGGCGACTTGCTCCACTTGGACGAGAAGCGCACCCAGAACCGGCTGCATATGATTTTGGACTCCAAGAACATGGAGCTGGCGGGCTGCTACCATCAGGAAAAGATGTCCTACGATGCCCTGCTGAACTGGTGCAAGTTGCAGGCCGAGCACTTTACGCCGTACATCTGCGACGTCGGTGCTTTTTTGCAGCAGGCTCACGACAGCGGCAAACGGATCGTGCTAGAAGCCCAGCTGGGTGCTATGCGCGACATCGATTACGGCATCTTTCCCTTCACGTCCAGCTCCAACACGCTGGCCGCTTACGCGCCGCTGGGGGCCGGTATCCCCAACTGCAAGCTCGACCATGTGGTCGGCGTGCTGAAATCTTACTCCACCTGCGTGGGTGCAGGTCCCTTCGCCGCCGAGAACGCCATGGGCGAAGAGTGGAACGAGAAGCTGCGCAAGGCAGGCGGCGAATACGGCGCGGCCACCGGCCGTCCTCGCCGCGTTGGCCCCTTCGACTGCGTAGCCAGCCGCTATGGTTTAGCCTGTCAGGGCGCGGATAAGATTGCCCTCACCAAGCTGGATGTGCTCAGCAGCATGGAGGAGATCCCGGTCATCACCGGTTACAAGTTGGATGGAGTGAAAGTCCCCCGCTTCGACACCCTGTCTGACCTCGACCGAATGGAGCCGGTGGTCACGATGCTGCCCGGCTGGAACAAGGATATTTCCGGCTGCAAGAGCTGGGACGAACTGCCGAAAGAAGCCAAGGGCTATGTGGAGTTTCTTGAAAAGCAGCTGGATCATGAGATTCAGTTCGTCTCCACCGGTGCCGAGCGCGAGAAGTTTGTGCTGAAGGGAGAATGGCTGTGAGACACTTCATCGAGCCGAACAGCTTTTCTCTGGACGAGCAGTTGGCCCTTCTCGACCTTGCCGACCGGATGGAAGCGAATCCCGCTCCCTATGCGCACCTGTGCGACGGGCGCATTCTGGCGACGCTGTTCTACGAGCCCTCCACGCGCACCCGGCTTTCGTTTGAGTCGGCCATGCTCCGCCTCGGCGGCAAGACGCTGGGCTTTGCAGGAGCCCAGCTCTCCAGCGCCAGTAAGGGTGAAACCGTGGCAGACACCGCCCGCGTTGTCAGCAACTACGCCGACGTCATCGCCATGCGCCATCCCAAAGAGGGTGCCCCGCTCCGGGCGTCGATGTACGCACGAGTGCCCGTCATCAATGCAGGTGACGGCGGACACGCCCACCCCTCCCAGACCATGATCGACCTAATGACCATCCGCCAGTGCAAAGGGCGGCTCGATCACCTGACTATTGGCTTTTGCGGCGATCTCAAATTTGGCCGGACGGTCCACTCCCTGACCGCAGCCCTCAGCCAGTTTGAGGGAAATCGGTTTGTGTTCATTTCGCCGGAGGAACTGCGCATCCCCCAGTACGTCAAGGACGAGACACTGACGCCTCTCCATCAGACCTACAAGGAGACTGCCGACCTCGAAGCAGAGCTGCCGCATCTGGATGTGCTCTACATGACCCGCATTCAGCAGGAGCGTTTTTTCAACGAAGAAGATTATCTTCGGTTGAAAGGATGCTATGAACTCGATGCCAAGATGCTTCAGTTGGCACAGCCGGATATGCCAGTACTGCACCCGCTGCCCCGCATCGATGAGATTAAACTGGATGTGGACAACGACCCTCACGCCGCCTACTTCGATCAGGTCCACAACGGCGTATACATCCGTATGGCGATCATTCTGGCCCTGCTGGGCATCCCCGACCCGTTGACCGGAAAGAAGGTGCTGGAATGCTGAGCATTGAAGGAATCCAGAATGGCTTTATTTTAGACCACATTCCCGCTGGAAAGGGGCTGGAACTGTATCAGCTTCTGGAATTGGAAGATAGTTCGGCATCTGTCGCTTTGCTGCAAAATGTCCGAAGCGGCAAATGCGGCCGAAAAGACCTGATCAAAATTGAAGGGACAGAACTTCCAAAGCGAATTGAAATTCTTGGAAAAGTAGACCCGAACATTACTGTCAACATTGTCCAGCATGGCGAAGTCGTAAAGAAATACCATCCTGTTCCACCGCAGAGATTGGTGAATGTGGTACGCTGCAAAAATCCTCGCTGCATCACTTCCATTGAAAGCGGCTGTGACCAGATTTTCCGTCTGGGCAAATCCGGCGAATACTATTGTGCCTACTGTGGGCAGAAGATGTAGTTTTGTTTTGATACATATATTGAAGGATGTGTCATACTTTTACTGCTTTACCACAATAAATTTTGCAAAACCATCTTGACGTGCTTTGCAATCCATGATAATCTCTGTCACAAATCCCCGCCCCGCAACACACCCGATTCATTTTGCCGCCGATTCACCCGACAAAATCCATCGCT
>ONZX01001657.1_pt1 | contig 10762 bp, 21 predicted proteins | sample 1671831 | NCBI WGS metagenome assembly ONZX01 (sample SAMN06348197, study PRJEB24527) | human gut metagenome | reverse complement strand
GAACCCACCCTCTGTATAAGGCTTATTCCAACATTTTTTACAATCATTTTTGCACAATTTCTATTGCTTTATCAGGGTATGTATTCTCAAACTCTACACACGTCAAGTCGAACCCGTTATTGTCATTACCTCCCATTTTCAAACTTCTATTTTAGGTTGCACATACTTAACAAACAGCTCTGCAAATGTTTTCGCTTTACTTGGATAGTTGTAACATATAAAATCATCTATACCTAAATCTAAATCAGCAAACAAACCTTCATCATCATATCTATCAATTACATCATAAAAATCAAAACGTCTGGTTACAAATGTGCCTTCAATCGTATCAAAAAAACTTACTGCTTTTGAATAATTTTCGTTATCATATTTATCGAAATAATCTAAAACTTCTAAGACTGTTCGCTCATAGTCAAATTTTAACAATGAAATTTTTGATAACAAATACTCTACATCGACAGTTCGCATTAACTCAAGAAACTCTTTTCCTTTTTCGGGCCATCTGTAAGCATAATTGCCACAGTCCGTGCAAGCAGACATTATACCGTTTTTTAAATCAAGGTTAACTACACCCCACATACAATTGCTATAAAATTTATCACTCGGTTCTGCTCTAAACACAATTTGTCTTATGTTCGGCAATTTATCTATCTCTATTTTCATTTGTTTCCTCCTTGTATTTTCTACTAAATTTCATCAATCTTAACATATACCCCAACCTGACTCTCATCTTTAGCATAACATTTATCAATACGCAGTGTAACGACTTGATTATCGTCGTAGTAAGCAAGACCATTTAAAGCATCTAATATTATTTTGCTTATGTTGTCTGCATCAGGTTTTTTAGTTGGTCGTACTGTAAATGCTCCACCATTTTCAATTATTTTCACTTGTTTTTTAGGCATACTTTGGGTAATTGGATAATTGGCAATAATAGATACCTTTAATGGTATTTTGGCTGGTATAGGCTGTTTGTCGGCATATTTAGCGATATAGCATTGCCTTACAAGTTTTTCATAATCCTTTGTCGGCTTTGGTGTATATGTAACTTTTCTACACACCCGAGGTCTGCCCTTACCAATCGGCTTCCCTGGAATAAATATATCTATCATCTCTGTTTTTATCTCCTTCGTAGTGTATATTTATTTTAAGCCTATTTATAAAAGCTCTTCTTCTCTCTTTGCAAGCCTGACACAAATGCCTTTCTTTGCTTCTGTATCTTCCGTATGCTTTGTATTTCTTGCCACATATATCACACTTTAGTTTCATAAAAAACAATATTCCTTTCTTATTTATATACAAGTTTGTCCTTTAGCTCTTAATCTCTCTTTTATAAATTCGTCACTATAAATTTTTTGTGTGAAATTATTAAAGCTATCTGTACCTTTCCGTATTATGTAACCTTTGTCGTTTATCTCGTCCTCCCACCTTTTATTTTTAAGCCAGTTGACTAAGAATGGTACATATCTGCCACCTTCTATTTTCCAATTCTCTTGTCCCTTTTGTTTCTCAATAGACTTCACCATTCTATCAGCTAATTCAGTAGACACATTCAAAGAACAAAATTCTTCTAACGCCTCTTGTTTTTTAAAATTCTTAGGATACACGCTCCACACTTTTTCAAAAAGTTCTTTTGTTTTGTTTTCTTTAGTTTTGTTTTCTTTTCTTTGTGTACTTGCTGTAACATTAACATCGGTTTTTGTTGCATTAACTCCTGTTTCTGAACCATTTTCCTCTGTTTTGGGTACACTAATTAAAAGGTATTTGGGACAAATTCTTTCATAGCCTCCTCTTTTTGCCTCAACGTACCTTTGCTGAATGCCTTTGGAGGTCAATATGCTGTACTTCTTGTACATTTCTCCATCAAATATACCTTTTTTTATTGCCGTATTTAATATTTCAGACACACTATTTGCACCCACTCCTATTCGCTTAGCAAACACAAATAGCACATCTTCATCCCATTCACAGTAATAGCCTTTTGTTCCGTATATATGTTGAAACAACTTGACGATTACTGCAAACCCTTTAATTCCAAATCGAGCTTCAATAATTTCAAATTTGGAATTTAAAACTACATTCAGAGGAAAGTAATCTAGCCCTTCTTTAATTGGCCTAGCCACAACTTTCACCTCCTACAGACACTGTAGCTACCCTTATAGAACAACTACAGCACCTGTATTATATTTTCTAAAATGGTAATTCCTCATCGTCATCTACGATAGGGAAGAAATCATTGCCGTTGTTACTTGGTTGTGCAGGACTTGGAGTAGGTGCTGGAGCACTATTCATAGCAGCATTATTTACGCTACCACTATTTGAACCCTTGTTTTCACAGAATTCAAAATCCTCAACAATAACATCAGTAGAATATCTCTTCTGACCGTTATTATCCTGCCAATTGCTAACCTGTAATCTACCAGTAATAGCAATTCTATTTCCTTTACGGAAATATTGACCTATACTTTCCCCACGCTTACCAAAGCATACACAGTTGATGAAATCAGCTGTTGCATCGCCTTCAGTACGACGAGAAGAATATGGTCTTTCGACAGCTACAGAAAACCTGCAAACTGCCATTGGTTCATTACCTTGTGTCTGTCGCACATCAGGGTCACGAGCTAAGCGACCTAGTAATATTATTTTATTCATAAAAAACCTCCTAACTTTATTTCTACATTTCTATTAGCTATATAAACAATTTTCCCAGTAGCTTCTTGTACTTTCTGTTTAAACAATTTTTCATCGCTATTGTTATCAGATAAATGGAGTAACACTATATTTTCTACTTTGCTTAAATCGTTAACTTTTAAAGCATTTATACAAGTTTCTAAACTCAAATGTGAAGAAATAATGCGTTTTTTTAAGCTATCGTCTATATTGCTATTCTTTAAAATTTCTGCCGAATAGTTACACTCTATAAAAACATTATTCAAATTTTTAAATGTATTTGGTAAATAGTATGTATCTGTTGCAAAAAGTACAGTTCCACACTCTTTGTGATTAAGTAGAAACCCCAAAGGTTCTCTACAATCGTGTTTAGTATTAAAAGCAAGTATCTTCCATTCTCCGATAGAAAACATACTAAGTGGCTTTACAACATTTATAAAGACATTATTGTTTATACCTAATACATCGACTGTTCCTTGCGATGTATAACACTTTATTCCACAGCTTAAATATTCTTTTATAAACCCGCTATGGTCTTTGTGCTCTAATATCTTGCTCATATTATAGTTAAGTGCTTTTTTTACTTCTGAAATACTAATACCTGCTTCAACTATAAGGCAGGTATTAGCTGTTTCAAACAGATAACAATTACCTTTACTACTGCTTCCTAGTATTTTTACTATCATAATTAATTAAAAGTTAGGGATTTCGCTAAACTGTGTATTCTCCTGCACAGTATCTTCGCTTACTTCCACTACTGGCTCTGTAGTTTGCTCTACTGTTTCAAAACCTATCTCTCCCGCGTTATTCGCTTCAGCTTTTATTTCTTCCTCGGCTGTGTTATATGTAGGACCTACATCTAAAACTTCATCTGAAGCAGGTATACCCATTAATAAATCGGCACAGTGCATTTTACCAAAGAAACTAACAGCTCTATACATAAGCATAATATCTGGCATAGTCTGCCACTTACTGCCATTCTTACTATACCAACCTTCTTTTTTGGCTATATCAATACTTATCACAGGACCTTTAACTATATTGCCGTCATGGTCTTTTGCCCATACATAACAACTCTGCTTGTCATTACTAAATTCATACTGTAAAGGTATTGCATATCGTCTACTCTGATTAATAAGTGCTGCAACAAACTTACTAGACCAACTTGGATTACCGTAGACAATGTAGATATTCTGCATTACCATAAACGGGCTCATTTTTGTTCGTTCTGCCATATCAACAGCTATAACACAATTACTTACATTGTTTTGAAACTGTTTCGGTACCATATCACTTTTAGAAAGTGAAGTTGCCATTCTAAGTGCTACATTAAACTTTTCTTCATTTGCAAAAATACCGCCCATATCTGGCACAATACTTTTACTTTCATTAACCTTTGCTATTTCATTCATATTAAACTGCCTCCTTATTTTTATTAATTACAAGTTTGTCATCTTCTGTTACTGTTAAATAAATTGTTTGACAATTTAAGTCAAGTGGTTTATTAACACTTTCTTTATTGTCTATAAATACAGGTACATAGGTACTATAGTGTTGTTGTAATGTATTTATAATATCTAAACCTGCGTTTATTTTTGCTCCATTGTTCAAGTTTCTGCTGTATGGCACACCGTCTACTAATGGTTCGCAACAATCTTCATACCCACCGTTTATCAACTCATTTCTGAATTTGAATTTTACATACTTAAATCTGCTGTTGATTTCTTTGTCAAGCAATGCTGTTTTCTTGTCGTTAAATATATTAATTATATTTTCATTCTTTTCTATATCAGCAACTGCCTGTATTTTTATTTGCATTTCATTTTCCAATTCAGTAATTCGTTCTCTTTGCTTTTTTGCACTATTTACTAATGCCAATTCTGCTTCAAAATCTGCAAGTTTATCATTAAGCAATTTTAAATCAGCTTCTTGCTGTGATGTATCTGGCTTATGTCCCTGTAAAACTTCATTACTTTTGTTTATCTTTGCTGTAAATTCACTATCATCAAACGCAGGCAATTCTTTATACTGCAATTCCTTATTTAATGCTTCTAAATCTTTTAACAATACATCAATTTGACCTTTTTTATCCTCAATAGATTTATTGTTGTATTCAATGCTTTCGTTAAGTTTTTTACCTCGTTCTGATAAGTTCTGTAAATTTTCTGAACGCTTCTTTAAAAATTCAGCCTTCTTCTGTTCCAAGTCATCATCTTCCCAAGGTCTACCACAGCAAGAGCAACAAGTATCTGTAAACTCTTGTTTATATGTACTTGTATATTCATCTCTTAACTTTTCAAGCATTTTATTTATTCCGGTAATTTCAGCAGAACTTTCAGAAATGTGCTTTTTCAAACCATCAATCTTTGTTTGTAGCTTGTCTTTTTCAAGTTGATTTTCATATTTCAGTTTCTTATTATAGTTTTCTACTTCGGCAAGTTTAGCATTGTATTCAGCTTTTGCTTGCTTCAATTCACTTTCAGCTAAACTTCTTTCACTTTCAGCTTTTTTTAATATTTCGTCACCGTTCTGAATATCAAAAATTTCATTTTGCAGGCAGTTAATCTTCGCCTTGACATTACTAATATCATTTTGAATTTCTGAAGCTTCTCTAGCGTCAAGAGCTGGCAAAGTTCTTTTAACTTCATCAATTCTTGTTGGATATTGCTCTAGTTCTTTGTTAATTTTCTTTTTAGTGTTAGCTAATTCTTTCGCCTTATCCTCAATACTCTTACCACTATCTAAAACCTGTACAACATAATCTAACTGCTCATTTTCTGCAAGTTCCTTATCTGTGCCTAAATTTGCAATAGAAGTTAAAACCTCTTTCTGTTCTTGCCATTTAAGGCTACAAAATTGTGTAGGATTTGTTATCAGCTTAAATAAATTTTCGTTTATCAAATCTGACACAATCTTTTGATACTCAGCCATTTTACAAGGAACATTGTCTACTTCGTAAAGAGTTTCATTACCAGTAAATGTTTCTTCTGTACTCCCTCTTTTTTTTGACCACTTTTCTCTTAATGTTCTCGTAAAAGTCTTTATATTTCCGTCAACTGATATTACAGCAGTAACACTATGCTCTACCCTTGGTATTTCATTGCCATTTTTATCAAGTGTCTTTACATCAAAATCTTTTTTTCCTAAACTGTCTTTGCCAAAAAGCACCCATAGAAACGCATCAAACAAACTTGTCTTACCTGTTGCATTAGCTCCTTTGATTTCATTTATGCCGTCTGTAAAATCAATTTTTAAATCCCTTATCCCTTTGAAATTTGTAAGAGATAATTGTTTCAACACTATATCTACCATATTTAATCTCCTTTCATTGACAAAACCAAATTATTGTTCTATAATTTAATTGTTATAATATTTCCAAACGTGTTTATATACGGTCCTCTGTTGCAGCAGAGGACTTTTTCTATCTCTACCAACGCACACATCTCCTTTTCATTCTGCTTGATTCTGCTTTAGTAAGCGTTACTACTTGTGTTCCAAATAAGCAAGTCTTTAATTTTGCAAATAAATTTTTCATATCTGTCCCACCTTCGCCTGATAATTGTTAATTCTTTTTAATACTTTTCTGTAAGTTCCATCTGCGTGACACTCTGCAAGACATCGCTCCACCTGACTTCTCTTAAAATTACACGCTTTAGCGACATACGCTACTGTATCACCTTCGTTTATATGTGCTATATACAGTACACATATATTCTCTCGTATTTCTTTCAAAGCTAGTCTTTCTTCGCTGAAAGTACCTTCGTTAGGTATTTGTGTACTTGCCTTTATGCCTATTCTCTCAAGTCTGCTATTTACAGAGTTATATGTAACTCCTAAGATTTTAGCCATATCGGTAACTGTAACACCGTAATAATCTAACAATCTCAGCTTTTCGTCATCAGTTTTAGTCCATTCCATAGTCCCCACCTCATTTCAATAAGTCAAGTTTGCAGCTACAAAAATGACTGCAATAATTAACAAGATTATCATTATTTGAATATCTCCTTTCTATATTGTAATACCAAGTCTTTTAAGTGCGTATGGTCTACTAACTCTACCTGCTATTGTTATATATCCTTGGCTTTTTAGCTCAGAATTTAATTGTCTTATAATTGCATATGCTTTTACATTTGATACTCCACCAAGTAGGTCTTGCATTTCTGCTACTCTGATGTACCTATCTTCTTGCTGCTTTTTCTGCATAACAATTCTCCTTTCGTCAATCTACATTAAGAACTTTTAATTTAATAGATAACTCTTCTTTGACTTTTGTCATTTCATCAAGAAGACCTATTATTCTTTTTACTCTAACAACCTCATCAGATGTTATCTTTCCGTCTTCAACAATATCTATAATTTCTTCTTGCATTTCTCTCGCATATCTTAAAGATTGATATGCTGATATTGCTATTTCAGAAAGTGTTTTGTTTTCTATAACAGGCAATCCTTTTAAAGGGCAAACTGTTGAGCAGTAAAGATTTTCTAGTGTAGGAGCGTTATACAATGATGCCATTATAACTACTTCCTCCGGATAGGGATTAGTAAGATTATTCTCTATCCATGTAATCCTCTTTTCGCTTATTCCCAACACTTCGCTCGCCCCTGCTCGGCTAGACAGCCTGTCATTGCTTTTAGATGCAGCCATTCTAGCCAAATAGTAGGGATTATTCTTACCTTTTTCAGATGTTCTTGGCATTGTTTATTCCTCTTTTCTTTAATATAATTAAAATATGTTAAGCAAGAAGGTCTTCGATTGTGCAGCCTAAAATATTAGCAATCTGCTTTGCCATTATCACATTTGGCGTTGCACCGTCCCTCTCCCATCTTGTAACATTATTCTGAGTTAAACCCAGTCTGTCAGCAAGTTCCTGCTGTGTCATGTCCTTTTTAAGTCTTAACTGCTTAATATTTGAACCAACAGACATTGTTTACTCCCTCCTTTCTGTTAGTTTTTACTAGACAAAACCTGTGTGTTATGTTAAAATTACAACAGAGGTATTAAAAGAATTTTTAAAATAAACAAAGGGAATAGCTATATTCCGTAAAAGTCTGTAAATACGGAACATATTATATAGGTTGTCGTAGACCTATAAAGGAACGAAAACTCTATCCGGGGGCTTTACTATTGCCTTTGTTGTAACTGTATTGTATCCTATTTTTGTTGGATTGTAAATATATTTTCCAACATTTGTTGGATTTCGGCATATTGCATAAAATTGGAGGTTGTTTTTTATGTATAATTCAAATGACATAGCTGATAAAATAAATTGCATTTTAAAAGTCCAAAATAAATCCCAAAAAATAATGCTTGAGGATTGTGGTCTTAATAAGAATGCTATTTCAACTATGTTATCTCGCAATTCTATGCCAAAAGCTGATAACCTCGCCAAAATTGCTGACTACCTAAATGTATCTGTTGATTATCTACTTGGTAGAACCAATAATCCTGATATTAATAAGTAGTTGTATTACCTTTGTTGTAAACTCATTATATTCTACAAATAACAAGGATGATTTTTATGTATAATTTACAAGTTAATATAGATAGAATATCTGCTCTAGCTAAATCTAAAGGGTTGTCTATAAATCAAATGCTAAAAAACGCTGAACTATCTACAACTATATTAGATAATATGAAACGAGGCAGACTTCCGTCTGTTGATAAAATACAATCTATTGCAGAATATTTTGACTGTTCGGTAGATTACTTGCTTGGTAGAACTGATAATCCAAAGGTTAATAAGTAATTCTACAATTTTTGAGGTGGATAGTTATGTATTTTGCACAAACAACAAAAGAAAGAATTAAACTTATTTGCAAAAAAAGAAATATTAATGCAAAGCAAATGCTTTCAGATTGCTCGCTAGGTGCTAATGCTATCCAGCAAATTAACGATACTAAGGGTATGGCATCATTTAGTTTAGCTAAAATTGCCGATTATCTTGATGTATCGGTAGACTATCTACTTGGTAGAACCGACAATCCCGAGGTTAATAAGTAATTTTTTCATAAGGAGTGTGATTTTTATGAATTGTCCAAACTGTGGTGCAGAACTTAATAATGATGAAAAATCTGCAGGAGTTTGTTTTACTTGTAAAGCAAAATTTAATAATAATACAAACTCAACACTCAATTACGATATAAGCGACTCGAACACGACCATAGGTAATGCAGTTAAAGTATCTGGAATAGTGTGTTTTATTGCTGGCATAATCCTTGGTGTCGTTTCTTTGTTCCAAAGTCCTTTTGTCGGTTTTGCCTACATTATGGCATCTATATTTCTGTTCATAATGCTTTTAGGTTTTTCAGAGATAATTCGATTGCTGTATGTTATCTCAAAAAAATAAGAAATTCTAGCAAAGGTATATTTTTTTGATGGATATTACCTTTGTTGTATTTATATTATATCTCCACTTTCGGAGATTGTCAATTATATAATCTCCTTTCTGGGAGATTTAGCATATTAAACAAAATAATTGAGGTGTTTTTATGTATAATTCACAAGATGTTGCAACAAAAATTAAAGAACTATCAAAATCCAAGAATATTACAGTTAAGCAACTTCTTGAAGATGTAGGCTTAGGATTTAACGCTATGTCACATATGAGAACCTCCATGCCGAAATCCGATAACCTCGCTAAAATTGCCGATTATCTTGATGTATCGGTAGACTATCTACTTGGTAGAACCAATAATCCTGAAGTTAATGATTCTTCTAAATTGTGTGGTGATTTTATGTTTTGGGAACGTTTCTATTCCTTATGTGAAAAAGCAAATATAAAACCAAATCCTTTAGCAAAACAACTCGGTATATCTTCAGGCGTTCTAAATAAATGGAAAAATGGCGGCATTCCAAATAGCAACTCACTTGTAAAAATCGCTGATTATTTTTCTGTATCAACAGACTACTTACTAGGCAGAACTGAAAATTTTCACAATAGCAATAAAGAGCAAAGTGAGAATAATCTTTCATCTGACGGGCAAAAATTAATGGATATATATAATAGTCTATCAGACGATGATAAGATACTGCTTATGGCATATGGTTTGCAACTACAAAGAAATATGCCTATACTCAATGTAGTAAATAAGCCTACAAAGCAAGATACATAAAAAATTAGCAAAGGTATGTTTTTTTGATGTATATTACCTTTGTTGTATTTATATTGTATACTCAAATTTGAGAAAAGTCAAGAACTATTTCTCAAAAATTCTAATTTATTGGAGGTGGTGTTGTATTGTTTAATGTAGAACATATATTAAGTCTATTAGATAAAAGAGGATATTCTTGTTCTAAAGTAGAGAAATCTCTAGGATTTGGTAATGGTGCAATTCGCCGTTGGAAGCAAAGCTCTCCTTCGATAGATAAATTATACAAATTATCAAATTTTCTAAATATTAGCATAATTGAGCTATTAGGAGAATATACAGACCTTTCATCTGATGAGCAAAAATTAATAGAGATATATAACGGCATCTCAGACGATGATAAGATACTGCTTATGGCATATGGTTTGCAATTACAAAGAAATATGCCTATACTTAATGTAGTAAATAAGCCTACAAAACAGGATACCGAGGAAGAATTAAGAGTTGTTGCTCGTGGAGAAGGACTTACTACTATTAAAGCAAACACTTCTGATATAGACGATGATATAAAGAGGCATATACATAAGGATAAGATATAAATTATATAAGAGGGGGCGTTTTATGGAAGAAGAAAAAATAAAACTTACGACCTATATTGCAATATCACAACTGGATTGGCTGGAGAAACAATTCTTAGTGTTGATGGGTTTAAGGTTGTTGAATAAATTGACTATTTTATTAAAGGGGGCATTCTTATGGATAAAACGAAATTTGATTTTAAAATACAATGGGAACAATCTGCTATAAAAACTGAATTAGTTATAAAATATTTTAATGCTTGGGCTAAAATTATGTTAAAAAAATGCAAAGCAGGCAAGATAGCCTACGTTGACTTGTTCTGTGGACCCGGAATATTTGAAGACGGAAATGAATCTACACCAATCTACATAATTAAAAACTGTATCGAAAATGATGATTTAAGGAAGAGATCGGAAGAGCACAC
>ONZX01001648.1_pt1 | contig 10801 bp, 9 predicted proteins | sample 1671831 | NCBI WGS metagenome assembly ONZX01 (sample SAMN06348197, study PRJEB24527) | human gut metagenome | reverse complement strand
GGATTGGAAAGTTAGCTGCTCTATATATGTCTAATAAATATTATTTGGTTTCAAAGAAAAACGGTAAAGAAACGGCATGGTGTTTAGATGCATCGAATGTTAAAGATTCGGATATTCCAAAACTTGATAAGTGTATAGTATCAAATATAGGGATAGAATGTTATCAAGAATGGGAAAAAATCCAGACGGGTACATTAATAAGATTGACTAATGTAAATCTTACAAATTTTGGTGTAAAAACATTAGAAGGATTAAAAGCTAGGCTATCTGATTTTTATTTAACAGATGAGTTAAAGGGAAAAATAGAAGTTTGTGTTATAAATAATGCTGGTGATAATATAAGCTTTGAGGAAGTAAAAAAATCAATTGCATTTAAAAATTTTTATGCTTTTTACAATAATACTGATGTGGATTTAGAATCTAAATTATCTAAGTATGTAAAAATCGGTAGTACAATTGAAGAGATAACAGAGATTCCTAGAAAAGTCCAAGTATTAGATGCGAATAATTATGAAATAGAGGGTAAGAAAAATTTTATAAAAGCTGACGGAACACTAACAAAAGAAAAAATGCCATATCGTATGACTGGATGGATTGGTATTCATACATCGATTAAAAAGGTAGAGGCACAGTGGAATGATGAGGAATATCTAAAAAATAAAGTATATAGACCGAATCAGCTGAGATTATATGTTCGAAATAAATTGGCAGTTGAAAACTTTCTTGATTATGTGAAAAATACACAGGCATTTGCAAATTATATTGAGGGTGAAATCAGTTTTGATATATTGGATGATAATGAATTAGGAGATATTGCAACTTCAAACAGACAAGGATTTGTTGAAGACAATGAAAGAGTTCAGTTATTGATTGATATATTAAAACCAATTATTAATGCACTTATTCGTGCAAGATCTAATATTGGTACACAAATAAATAATGAGGAAAAAGAATTTCGAAGAGCGGAAACTGAGAGAATAGAAAAGGAAAGAAGGGAAGAGGAAGAGAGACGCATCAAGGCAGAACGAGAGAGAGAAGCTGCAGTTGCACAAAAAGAACAAGCGGAAAAAGAAAAAAATGAGCAAGAAAAGAGAGCAGAATTATTAAATGCACATTTGGGAAGTGAGAAGAAAAGAAATCATTTTTTAGTAGATTCACTTGATGAGGATCAAATAAATTTTGCTAAACGTTTGCATATGATACGCATAAATTCTTCTACGATTTCTAAAGTTGTAAAAAACAATGTCATGAAATTAAAACGAGGAAAATTCAAAGAAGATGCATGGGATTGTTTGAAAAAAATTTCTTATTTAAATTCGAGAATGCAGGCTGTATTAGAATATAGTGCAATGGCACAATTTAATACTAAAGAAGAGTTTATGGAAGGGAATCTTTTTGACTTCATAGAAGAATATGCCATGAATATTTTGAATCGTTCTGACAGGCTTAAAGTTCAGGTCGTTCGAAGTGATACTGAGGGAATAGAAATGAAATTCGTTCCACAGAATATTGCTATTATTTTGGATAATGTAGTTAGCAATTCCACAAAATATAATGCGAATGAATTAAGAGTTTTATTAGGAAAAGATGAAAAACAATATACAATAGATTTTATTGATGACGGTGATGGTGTTAGTTCTGATATAGCTGACTTGAATGAACTGTTTGAGTTTGGTAAAGGATATACTTTAACAGGAACTGGCGTGGGTTTGTATCATATAAAAGATATTGTAGAAAAAGATTTGCAAGGAACTGTGACGATAGAGTCCGAACCCCAGAAAGGGTTTGCATTGCATGTGAGGTTTGGTAAAGTATGAGATACGATTTGAACATATTGTGGGTTGAAGATACAGCAACCTACTATGAAGAAACAAAAGAAATCTTGGAAACATATGCGGAGGATAATGGAATCTCATTAAAGTTTCATTATATACAAGATGTAAATGTGTTTTTTGAGAAAATAAAAAATAATGAGAAGGGTTTTAGACTTTATGATATCTTTTTCATAGATTATTCATTATCATCTGGAATTGTAGGTAGTCAATTAATAACAGATTTAAGAGCTAAAAATATGGACTCAGATATTCTTTTTTATTCGTCGGATAAAGAAAGTGAGATACGAAGGATAATAGAAGAAGATATAGGTTCATTTGAAGGAGTTTATGTCGCGAATAGAGATAATTTTGATGACAAAAGTTATTTGTTAATTAATAAGAATGCAAGACGTTTGACGTCTTTGTCGAATATTCGAGGTTATCTTATGGACCAAACCTCTGAGAACGATTTTACAGTACAGTCATATATTTTATATAAATTTGATAAGCTTACATCGGTACAAAAACAAGAAATTTCGAACATACTATTGGAATACATAAAGACAAAAAAACATGAATTTACTGAAAAAGTTGATGATCAGATTGCTAATTTGGAAAAAGATGGAATAAAAAATATAAACAAAATTCTTGGCTTAAGTAGTGAACTTTTTCCAATTAGTTTGAAATATGAAATATTTGCGAAGATGTTAGAATATGATTCAGAATTGACTTTTGATGATGTGACAGTAGAACAGTATTTGAGTGAAATCGTAAAAGCAAGAAATACATTGGCACATAAAAAATTAGATGTTTGTAGGACACAGGAATACATACTTTATTATGACACTATGAGACAATTAGAAGCGAGAAAATGCCAAGAAGATTGTATTGAACATAGTGACAACTATAAAATATCTATTAATGAGTGGAATGAACTTAGGAAAAAAATACATGCATTTGGAAACGAAGTTGATGAAACTCAGAAAAAATTACAAAAAATTGAAGCGGAGACAAATTAGTTACATAATAAACCGCAGTATGGTATTCCTTTCTATGTTGCAGAAGATATTGTTTCGGGAGAAAACTATATTTCCCATAATGATGTTTATTAGTATCATATGAAAGAGTGGGTTAATGTTGTTGACTCCCTAAATTAGCATAATACTGATCTGCTTGCCTGTCTCTGGAATGATCTGTATACTGTCATTAGTTTACAGAAAGAAAAAGGTCCCCGAGCACCCTCCGTGACAAGTCGTGTGCTCTGAGACCATGGTTAAAAACCACGATTATTATATCAGACTACACACTGGTCCTCAAGGAGGATTTTGGTGTTTTTTGTTGAGAGCAGTGAGAACTCCCATATTTGTCCCGTATGTCAGGGAACGCTCCACTACAGAGATTCCAGACCACGTATCCGCAAAAAGGAAGGCGGCACTAAGGAGCAGCTGATGATTCGCAGGTTCCGCTGTCAGAACTGCCATGCTTATCACAATGAACTTCCTGACTGCCTTGTTCCCTATAAACACTATGAGGCAGAGGTGATCGCCGGTGTCCTGGACGAAGTAATTCTTCCAGATGACCTGGATTCTGAGGATTATCCATCTTTCAGTACCATGCTCCGCTGGCTTCAATGGTTCCGTGAAAACCTGCAGCGTATGGAAGGATACCTGCGGACAGCCGGATATCAGATACTGAATCTGGGAGAGGGCTTCCTGTTTTCCTCTGACTCGCTGCTCGACAAGATCAGAAACAGATATCAGAACTGGCTGGAACAGCTTCTCCGGCTGATCTATAACAGCGGCGGATTTCTGGTGCCGGTCCGCTGGTAGACCTGTGCACCTGCTTTGGTTCGTCTGTCATGCTGGCCGATAGTATAGTGGCCTTAGAAGGAGGTAGCTATACCATGAGTACAGATGACACATTTATAAAACAGCAGTGGCAGGATCAGGAAGCCCTTCACCGTTTCCAGCTGATCTCACCACTTCTCCAGACCGGTCTGGATGATGCCAGACGCCTGCAGCTGCGCAGAACGATCGCTGATGAGAACAACATTTCTGTCCGCACGCTCTACCGGTATGAAAAAGCCTTTGCAGAAAAACAGTTCGCAGGTCTCAGACCGGCTGACCGTGAAAAGCATCGTTCCCAGAGTCTTCCGGAAAACTTTGAGTTTCTCCTGGAACAGGCTGTCCAGCTCCGCAGGGAAGTTCCGGAACGGTCAGTTGCCCAGATCATTTACATTCTGGAAGCAGAAGGTCTTGTGGCTCCCGGCATTCTGAAGCGCTCAACCCTTGAACGCCACATATACCGGGCTGGATACGGTCGGAACCAGATGCAGATGTATAAAGAGGCCAGGAACAGTTCGTCCAGACGTTTCTGCAAGCCTCACCGTATGATGCTGGTCCAGGGTGATATCAAGTATGGACCGAAACTTCCCATTGGGAAAAATGGTGCAAAGGTACAGACCTATCTGTCCTCCGCCATTGATGACCATTCCAGATATCTGCTGTCCTCACGATTTTACGATAATCAGGAAGAATCCATCATTGAGGATACCTTCCATCAGACCATCTCCAGATATGGAGTCTTTGATGCCTGCTACTTTGACAACGGAAGCCAGTACATTGCAAAGCAAATCCGGTTCTCACTTGCAAGACTTGGGATCCGTGTCATGCATGCAAAACCACGTTCCGGGAAAAGCAAGGGCAAGATTGAAAAGTTCCATCAGGTGGTGGATGACTTTATCCGTGAATCGAAGCTTAAAAATATCAGGACACTGGAAGAACTGAACCGTCTCTGGGCTGTCTATCTGGAGGAATACTATCATAAGCAGAAGCATGCCGGTATCGCAGAATACTACGAAAGCCTTGGAGCCGCTGTTCCGGAAGAAGGGATCTCCCCACTTCAGGAGTGGAACCGGGACAGCCGTCCGCTGACCTTTCTGGATGCAGCGGTGGTATCGGAAGCTTTTCTCCATCATGAGCAGAGGAAAGTCGACCGGGGAGCCTGCATCAGCTTCCGTGGAAAACGGTATGAAACGAAACCTTCCCTGATAGGACACACGGTAGAGATCTCTTATGATCCGGCAGCCCCGGAGCAGATCACTGTCTCCTATCAGGGAATGGAACTTTTTACCGCAATGCCGGTTGTGATCGGTCCGTATTGTGATAAGAGTCCGGCCCTGCCTGCTTCCATGCAGGAACAGACCCCTACGACTTCCCGCTTTCTGGATGCACTGGAAAAACGTCATGAACAGAACCGGCGGCAGATGGCAGATGCCATTTCCTTTGCCGCGTACCGGAAGGAGGCGGATGACTGATGTATGAAGCATTCTTTGGCATGGAGCACACGCCATTTGTCCGTGATGTCCCACCGGAAAAGCTGTATGAATCCAATGCATTCCGTGAGACCCTCGGACGGCTGTCCTATGTGGCAGACCGTCAGATGTTTGCCGTTGTAACTGCGGACCCCGGATGCGGGAAATCAACCCTGATCCGCCGTTTTTACTCGGAACTTCCCAAAGAGGATTACATTGTCCTGTATCTGTCTGACTCAAAGCTGACACCACGGTGGTTTTATAAAGGGCTGCTGGACCAGCTGGGACTGGAATCCCGGTTTTACCGTGGTGATTCCAAACGCCAGCTGCAACAGGAGATCGAGATCATCCGGGGAGTGCAGCACAAAAAGGTCGTCTGCATCCTTGATGAAGCTCATCTGCTTGAAAAGGAAACACTGGAAGAATTCCGTTTTCTGCTCAACTACAGATTTGATTCCATGAGTCCTATGGCTGTTGTACTGGTCGGTCAGACCGAACTGTGGGAAAACAAGCTGAAACTGCAGCGGTATGCCGCAGTCCGCCAGCGCATTGATATGTACTGTACCCTGCCACACCTGGACAGATCTGAGACAGAACAGTATATCGCAAGCCATATGGATTACTCCGGATGTACCCAGGAGGTCTTTACAGCCAAAGCGCTGGATGAGATCCATAAAGCATCGGCCGGGATCCCACGTATGGTCAACCGGATCTGTGAAAAAGCTCTTATGTATGCATTTCAAAACCAGAAGCGCCTGATCGATGATTATATGATCAAGTTCGTCATAGAGCATGAAATGCTTGGAACCATAACAACGTAAAGCTTATTGCCGCCTGGATTCAGGCGGCAGCCCTGTGGGGCTGGCTGATGACAGAAAACCAGTCAATCTGATGACAGTTCATGTAAGCAAATCTGTGACAGTTCATGAGGTCAGTAACAATTTCTTTTCCATTTACCAAGAAATCAATAGTGGTATCAAAATATTTTGACAATATAGACATCAAATCAATAGATGCACCTCTAACTCCTCTCTCAATTCTGCTTACGGTTTCCACGGTTACCCCCAAATCATTTGCCATTTGTTCCTGTGTCACACCTTTTTTCAAACGTAACTCCCTGATTCTTTCTCCACTTTCATTAATGTTGTACATTTTTCCTCTCTTTCCGGCTGATAACCGAAAGAAAGGACTTTATCACCTGCACAAAAAGAGACGCAAAGGAAAGCCGACACTAATCGGTTATCTTTCCCCTGCGTCTCTGGTACTGTCACACTGTCATACAGTGCCGCCCTTGTCAGGTGGCGCCCTAATTTACTTTTTATACCTTGAACACTCCGTTGTCCGGTTGTTCAATTAACAACTGCTCCGTATATTTCTTGAATCGAATTACACGTTTACATTTGTTACATTTTAACTCAATACCCTCCAAATGGAGGTTACTACCTACACCTGTTATGTAGTAATTCAATAATAACTTGTTACAATTATGCCTCCTACACCTAAATTCTACCATTTCTTGATAATCTGACATATTATCTCTCCTTTTGATACAAAAATTTTTCACATCTTTGTACTTGTCAAAGGAAAGGGAATAAACCTTCGCAAGCTATTCTGTCAGGAGTTCCGACGCATCCAACGATGCCCTGGCAGTGCTGATCGTAAAATTGACGGTATATACTACGTCATGCCAATATAATATATCGAACATTTGTTCTTGTCAATCATAATTTGTTTTCTTCCCCTTCTTTCCGAAACGGGTAGTTTCGTACTCGTGACAAAGATTAGACTCTATAAAAAGCTACCTCAAAGTTACATTCATATTTAATGCTCTTTGAGCAGCCTCATAGACTACATGATACATAGCATCTACATATGCTTGCTCGTCCAGATTTCCACTATCAAAAAATCGCTGACTATTCTTCAGAAACTTTTGGAATCGCGCCATAAATCCTACTGCTTCTTGCTCTGCACTTAGCATTGCTTTATGATATAACATCTGTCCCACAAACATCTTCGGAAATATTCTGCCTTCTACAATATAATAGAATTCTTCTTCATCCTTATCCTTTGTGAAATATCCACCAGATAATTTCATGGTTTCCTTCACAATTTTTTTAACCATATCTGTAGAAACAAAGTTTCGTAAATTGGCTGTAAAATTTATAGAAAAAGACTTGCAATTATAATAATATGACTCGTCAATATTGCATGTATAACCATCTCCATATTTCAATCTCCTACGCAATGCATTATAGGAGTTTCCATGCGGCGTTTTCCCAATACTCAATGCCAAATCGGCAAGTCCCGGTGCAAACACTTTCTTATTCGTAACATCCTTCAACAGATACTCATGAACAATCTCAGCTAATCTTTCTTTATCAATTCTTATAACAACTTCACTTTCCGGTCTGTCTGTTTTTACCGGAATTTTAACTGCTGATTTTTCAAGATAATCGGCTGTATCTGCAAATATGGTCATAATGACATTTGATATGTTATATCTTTTGACAATTTCTTCCTGCATAGAACCATCTCTTTTTAAATAACAGGATAATGACTTAATCTTCAAATTTTGTCTAGATTTTGTCTGCGCATTTTGTATTTCTTCTCGCAGCTCCTGTTCTCTTGCCGATATGGCACTTACAATTTCTTTACTTGACAACTCTTGCCCCAGTTCCATATCAATTGAAAGAGGATCATCCATATAATTATCTTTGCGAATAGAGTCTACAAACAAATCCACCTTATTATGTATCATAAAAGCAGGTATCTGTTTACTGTAAGTAGCAAAAGCTGCTTTATACATTTCCTGTATTTTTTTCTCGTTAGAATCTCCAAATAAAGGAACTACCATTAATAATGCATCCGCATCTCCCTGATATAATAAATCACTCAGATAATCAGCATTATCGTCTTCTGTGTTTTCTGCATGGAAAAGTCCCCTCGTATCAAAAATGCCAAATGTAACTTTGTCCCTGTTATCTTTAAAAACAGCATTTGTTTTCCCATTTGACCTGATTATTTTAGTTATCGCCTGACTTACCGGAATATAAATAACTATATCACTACAAAACACTTCCAACGAAAGTCTCTGACCATTTTGAATATCGTTAGCAGTGAACATAGCATCGATAAATGCCTCATCCGGGTCGTCTAAATAGATTTCCCTATAATAATAGCCATCTTCTGAAATATCACTTTTACTGAAATACTCAAAAAACACTTCATGGAGCCATTGATTTATTTCTGCAAGAACATCCCACAGGCTTTCACGCACTTTTTCTCCCTGCATATCAATCATTCGCTCCACTTCATTTTTTAGAGCAGATAGAAATTTCGTAGAATTATCTTTTGCTTCACCTTCCGGCAGATTATTTCTAACACTATTATATATTTCATAATTGTACTCTGACATATGATAACTATGGTATATATCTACCAAGTCACTCACAATCTTTGTTTTCTGTTCCTCTGTCAAAAAAGATAGCACAGCTTTTGCATTATTTTTTGCCTGCATTTCTTGAATTAAATATTTCTCCAGCTCTTCTTCGTCTCTTCCAACTATGGAAGTCACTACTTTCCCCTGACTTCTAACTACCTTTGCCACAGACGAAACAAACAAATCACTCAAACTTAGCTTATCATATGGTTCCATATTTAACTTTACAGCAACTAAAAGTTTATCTGTATACTCCTCAGAATACACCAACAACCGTTCCTTTAAAGTTGAATTTGTCCGTCCTACACCTCGTAATAATACGGTTCTGGCTTCTTTGGATGCAAACACCGTTGCAATCTCTGTCTTACCATCTCCCGTACCACCAGTCAATTTTAATACATGTACATGTGGCTGCAAATTCTTATATATGCTCATAAACTTCACCTCCGTATTTTTTGCAATAAAAAAGTCCATAAACGACCAAACTGGACGCTATGGACATATATAACTCAAATAAATGGGTACACTGCCCCATTATCAGCTTTACATCTCATCGCACAGAACTCGGTCATTTCAGTAGTGAGCAACTACCTATTTTGAAATCTGTTGTTCTATTGCATATTATAATAATGTTTCTCTATTCACTTGTCAATACCTTTTGTAATCAAAACAAAATTACCCACTCTACACATCTATCTTATTTCAGATCTGGATGCGGACGTATCACTCTTCTTTTCTTAAGCAAAGGTAGCCGTTTACGGTGTTTAACTACTTTAGCTAACAGGAGGAGCAGCTTATGCGTAATAAGAGAAGAACAGACGAAGAATGGCTGTCATTGATTCAGCAATGTCGCAGCAGTGGATTTTCTGACCGTGTCTGGTGTGAGCAGAATGATATCTCTATCAATACGTTTTATAATACTGTCACAAGGCTGAGATTCCGTTTACATCATATCCGAGCACAACATAAATAGCGCAGTTCTTTGTCTCCATTTCCTTACGGATGTTTACATACAGGCAGTTAACAAAGATAAAACTGTAAAATTTCTTTAATGGTCTGTTTTGCCATTCATTTGCCGTTTCTATAACCTGATCTGTGATATTTGAAATGGTTTCGTGTGAAATCTCAAATCCATAAATATCTTCAATTGTATCAGAAATATCACGCTGGCTCTTCCCTTTTGCATACATGGATAATACTTTATCTTCAACGCCGCTTACATCTTTAGTCCTTTTGGGAATAAGCTGCGGATCAAAGGAGCCCTCCCTGTCTCTCGGAGTATCAATTTCAACATCTCCCATGGTGGTTTTCAATATTTTATGGGTGTATCCATTTCTGCGGTTACTAGTGTCCTTATAACCGCGGTCGTTGCTTTCATAGCCAGAGATGACTGTCCATTTCCCCTTGAAGCATTGCTTCAAACATTGGACCAAATATGTCTTTTAATGCGTCCTGCATCTCCTCAGCCGAAGTTGGTTTATACTGATCAATTGCCTGGGCGATAGCTTTGCCGGCCTCGCTGCGTTTGTTTTTTCTTGGTGCCATAAGTGCGTTATCATAATCCTTTCAAATCCTTTCTTAAAGATACCGCACTTTAGGAAAAAATAAAGTGCGTAAGTTTTTGTTACCGGCAACTTACACACTTTATATTACACTCTCAATGAGAGCTGAATTTGGACAAGATAAGGAATCACAAACATCCATCTTTTCTTATTATCCGTTGTTTTTCTGTTATCTCAATCACTTATAAAAAGTTGCTCTACAAATACATCTGTTTTATAGATGCCTGTATCTACTCTTTTACGTCATCAAATCCGAAATCATATTCTTAAGCGTGCGGATTTCCAACGGATGATCTTCCGTTTCAAAAGTGAATAAAACATCTGTCCCCGGCAATAAATGGTTCTCATAATACAAACTGTTTTTCCAAACAAAATCAGAAACATACTCTGGTTTGCTCATCAGTCCCGCATGCTCCCAATAGGTAAACTTTCCTGTCTGTGTATTTAAAATTGTAAAATCCGGATAAACTATGATTTTACGCCCTTGATATCTTAATTTTAGCGGCCGCTCATATTTGTATAAAAGCTGATCTGCTTTCATATGTAATAGATTTGCTATAATCACCTCTGACTTAGAACGCACAAATTCACCTGCGTTTGTCTCATACCTCAATGTCTCCGGGTATTTATTGCATGGTTCATATGTTTCCTGTTCCCATGCCCGAATTCGATG
>ONZX01001647.1_pt1 | contig 10802 bp, 9 predicted proteins | sample 1671831 | NCBI WGS metagenome assembly ONZX01 (sample SAMN06348197, study PRJEB24527) | human gut metagenome | reverse complement strand
ATAGACCCATTGGAAGAGTCAAGTATGCACTGGCTTAATTCCGCCAACGGGTTATTATATTCTTTATTGCAGTTGTCCAGTAGCTTGGTACGATTGTTGGGCAGGCGTACTAATCCTTCTCTTATTTTAGCTTCCAGCTTTTTGGTTATAATATTTATTGGGGCTGGATTGCTGATGCTTCCCAGAGCAACTTATCATGGAATTTCGTGGATAGATGCATTGTTTACTGCAACTAGTGCTACGTGTGTTACCGGACTGGTTTCGGTTGATGTTCCGTCTACCTTTACACTGGAAGGACAAATTATTATCATTTTGCTTATCCAGATAGGAGGATTGGGAGTTATGACACTGACAAGTTTTTTTGCCATGTTTTTTATGGGAAATACTTCTTTATATAATCAGCTGGTAGTTGGCGATATGATAAGTTCTAATTCATTGAATTCTCTTTTATCCACCTTATTATATATTCTGGGATTCACATTAGCTATCGAAGGTATTGGTATGGTGATTATCTGGTATTCTATACACAATACTCTGGGAATGACGTTGCAACAGGAAATATATTTTGCAGCCTTCCATTCGGTTTCAGCATTTTGTAATGCCGGATTTTCTACTTTGCCGGGTAACTTAGGAAATGCGGCGGTTATGCAAAACCATAACTTGCTTTTTATAACCGTTTCATTTCTGATTATTTTGGGAGGTATTGGTTTCCCTATTTTGGTGAATCTGAAAGAAACGCTTTTTTATTATTTACGTTATCTGAAATGGAAGTGTTTCGGGCGTTCATCTCATTTTCCAAAACAGGTCCATTTATATAATTTGAATACACGTATTGTTTTGATAATGACAGCTATTTTGCTTGTGCTGGGTACGTTGGCTATTGCTCTTTACGAGTGGAACAATGCATTTTCTGGCATGGAAGTTACAGATAAATGGGTACATGCTTTCTTCAATGCGACATGTCCGCGTACGGCTGGATTTGTCAGTGTCGGGCTGACTACGCTGTCTACACAGACTTTGTTGCTGATGATTATACTGATGATCATAGGAGGGGGTACGCAGTCTACCGCAGGTGGAGTAAAGATAAATGTGTTTGCTGTTATACTTCTGAATTTGTGGGCGGTCATTAGAGGAGCAAATCGGGTAACTATTTTCCAGAGAGAATTGTCGGACGATTCGATCCGCCGCTCAAATGCAGTGCTTATGTTGTATCTTATCATTCTGTCTGCTGCAATTTTTGTCATGAGCATGTTAGAGCCCAAAGCATCTCTAATGGCACTTACTTTTGAATGTGTATCGGCTTTGAGTACTGTGGGTTCCAGTCTGGATCTTACTCCTGTTTTGAGTACGGCTGGTAAATCGGTTATTATTTTACTGATGTTCATAGGCCGTGTAGGAGCTTTTACCTTGTTGCTGGGACTGATTAAACAGGTAAAGAAGCGTAATTATAAATATCCAAGTGATAACATTATAATAAACTGATATATGAAATATATTGTAATAGGACTGGGAAATTATGGCGGAAAGCTCGCCGAAGAACTGACTGTTTTGGGGCATGAAGTCATAGGAGTGGATGTGAGGGAACATTATGTGGATCATTTGAAAGATAAGATTGCTACAGCTTTTGTTCTTGATGCAACCGATGAAATTGCACTTTCTGTTCTTCCATTAAAGAGTGTAGATGTTGTTATTGTAGCAATAGGTGAAGACCTGGGAGCTTCTGTACGCGTTGTATCGTTGTTGAAGAAAAACAAGGTAAAGCATATTTATGCCCGTGCGATAGATGATGTCCATAAAACTGTGCTTGAAGCTTTTTCGCTAGACCGTATTCTGACTCCGGAGAAAGAGGCAGCACGTATGTTGGTCCAGTTGTTGGAACTGAATGCATCAGTAGAACCATTTCAGATAGACGAGGAACATTATATTTTCAAGTTTAATGTACCTGCCAAATTAGCAGGATATGGCATCAATGAATTGCAGTTGGAAAAGGAATTCGATTTGAAGATTATTTCATTGATACGTGGAAAGAAGGCACAGAATTGCATTGGTATTTCTATTTTGGAAAGAGAAGTAGCCAATGAATTTCCTGAAGACTATATAATACAGCCCGAAGATGCATTGGTATGTTACGGACTGTATGCTAATTTCATGAAGTTCTGGAAATCTATCCGTTGATTGAAAATTATATTCAAGAGGTAATGCCCTTAGTGGATATTTCTCTGGTTCAATGCCCGTTGGTAACGGCGGGCATTGGCAAGATGTTCGTTCCAGCTTTTGGCAAAGTTGTGTGTGCCAGAGAAATCTTCCTTCGCACACATATATAGATAATCATGCTTGGCGTAATTCAATACACTTTCCAGCCCGTCGATAGATGGTATGCGAATCGGTCCGGGAGGTAATCCTGCATGTTTATATGTATTATATGGACTATCTGTTTCCAGATGTTTATGCAGAATACGCTTAAGTCCAAATTCTTGCAAGCCAAATTTTACAGTGGGGTCGGCCTGCAAGGGCATACCTGTGTGCAGGCGGTTGATATAAAGACCGGCTACCATTGGCTTTTCTGCCTTATTAGCTGTTTCTTCTTCGACGATAGAAGCCAGAGTTGCCACTTCTTCGGGAGTAAAGCCGATACTTTTTGCTTTTTCCATCCGTTCCTTGTTCCAGAACCGGTCGTGTTCTTTTTTCATACGCTTGATAAAATCCTCAGCACTCATGGTCCAATACACTTCGTATGTATTGGGAATGAAAAGAGCAGGAATCGTGTATTGATTATATCCTAGCGTAGAACAATACGTACTGTCATTCAGCAAACTGGCGATAGAAGCTGAGTCCGTCATCAGACGTCGGGAAACGGATTTAGCCAATGCTCCGAGCGTACGTACACTGGGTACTGTCAGACGTATGGGAGTCTGATGTCCGCTTTTCAGTTGGTGAAATATATGCCAAGTGTTATCAGTCGGTTTAAGTTTATAGGCTCCCTCGTGAATGTTTTCAGCATAATTACTGCATGAAATGAGCATACGTAATCCGGTGATATCAGAGGTGTGGAAATCTTTCTTCAATTTTGTATATACGGAGTCTATGTTATCGTCGCTGTCAATGTAGAGATAAGCAGCTTTCTCTATTTTGAGAGGGGTATTCAGTATTAATGTTTTGCAGGCAACGACACCGATTAAAATCAATAAGACAATCGATCCGACGATATAAATAACTTTTTTATTTTTCATTCTTGCTTTATTTCAGTGCGGCAAAGATAGCTTATTTCTTCCATTTGGACAAAAAGAAAAAGGGAGAGTATCGTATTTCAATACTCTCCCTTTTAGGTAGTTTCTGGAAACCTGTATAAGTAGTTTAGTTTCGGAATATCAAACCTTCACTGCTACGTTCTACGATGATCGGTTTAGTACGGTCTACTTCCTGTGACAGAAGCTTCTTTGACAAATCGTTCAGTAAGTAGCGCTGGATAGCACGTTTTACCGGACGAGCACCAAACTCTGGATCGTATCCGGCAGTAGCAATAAAATCTACAGCCTGATCGCTCATCTGGAGTGTAACACCATTTTCTTCCAGCATTTTCTTGATGCCGTTTATCTGCAAGCGTACAATCTGTTCAATCTCGTTCTTGTTCAACGGCTGGAACATGATTGTTTCATCTATACGGTTCAAGAATTCCGGACGGATGGTCTTTTTCAGCATATTCATCACTTCTGCCTTGGTTTCTTCTACAACCTGGTCGTGGTTCTGATCATTGATCTTTTCGAACTGACTTTGTATGTAAGAACTTCCCAAGTTGGATGTCATGATGATAATGGTGTTCTTGAAGTTTACCGTACGTCCCTTATTATCAGTCAGACGTCCATCGTCCAATACTTGCAACAAGATATTGAATACATCCGGATGTGCTTTTTCGATTTCATCGAAAAGAACAACTGAGTATGGTTTACGGCGTACAGCTTCAGTCAACTGACCACCTTCATCGTAGCCAACGTATCCCGGAGGCGCACCGATCAGACGAGAAACGGTATGTTTCTCTTGGTATTCACTCATATCGATACGCGTCATCAGCGATTCATCATCGAACAGGTACTCGGCAAGAGCCTTTGCCAGCTCGGTTTTACCTACACCCGTAGTACCCAAGAAGATGAATGAACCAATCGGACGTTTCGGGTCTTGCAGTCCCGCACGGCTACGGCGTACAGCGTCGGCTACTGCTTCAATTGCTTCATCCTGACCGATAACACGTTTATGTAATTCATCTTCCAAGTGGAGCAATTTATCACGTTCGCTTTGCAACATCTTGCTTACCGGTATTCCCGTCCAGCGTGATACTACATCTGCGATATCTTCGGCAGTAACTTCCTCCTTGATCATGGCATTGTCGCCTTGCTTTTTCTTTAAGTCTTCCTGAATACTCTTTATTTCATTTTCCAAGCTCTGCAACTTACCATAACGGATTTCAGCAACTTTACCGTAGTCGCCTTCGCGTTCAGCCTTGTCAGCCTCAAATTTCAGCTGTTCTATTTCCTTCTTGTTCTGCTGAATCTTGTTCACCAGTTCTTTTTCGCTCTGCCATTTAGCCTTGTATGAAGTTTCCTGTTCCTTCAACTCAGCTATTTCTTTGTTCAATTGAGCAAGCTTAGCTTCATCTTTTTCACGTTTGATAGCTTCACGTTCAATTTCAAGCTGCTTCAACCGGCGTTCAATTTCATCCAGCTCTTCCGGAAGCGAGTCACGTTCCATACGAAGTTTGGCTGCGGCTTCATCCATCAAGTCGATAGCTTTATCCGGCAAGAAACGGTCGGTGATGTAACGGTTACTCAGTTCTACAGCGGCAATGATGGCTTCGTCTTTGATTCTCACCTGATGGTGATTCTCATAACGTTCCTTCAATCCACGCAAGATAGAAATAGAGCTTGCCGTATCCGGTTCGTCTACCATGACGGTCTGGAATCGTCTTTCGAGTGCTTTATCCTTTTCAAAATATTTCTGATATTCATCAAGGGTAGTAGCACCGATACTTCTCAGTTCGCCACGTGCCAAGGCCGGTTTCAGGATGTTTGCAGCATCCATGGCACCTTCACCTTTTCCGGCACCTACCAGTGTATGGATTTCATCGATGAACAAGATGATATTTCCATCCGATTTGGTTACTTCGTTGATAACCGACTTCAGTCGTTCTTCGAATTCGCCTTTGTATTTTGCACCTGCAACCAGCGCACCCATGTCGAGCGAAAACAATTGCTTGTTTTTCAAGTTCTCCGGAACATCTCCACGCAGGATTCGCTGAGCCAGTCCTTCTACGATCGCTGTCTTACCTGTACCCGGTTCACCAATCAGGACCGGATTGTTTTTGGTACGACGGCTCAAGATTTGCAGTACACGACGGATTTCTTCATCACGACCGATTACCGGGTCCAGCTTGCCGTTACGTGCAGCTTCTATCAGGTTGATGGCATATTTGCTGAGTGACTGGTATGTATCTTCACTAGACTGTGAAGTAACATTTTGTCCCTGACGAAGTTCACTGATAGCAGCTCGCAGCTCTTTGTCGGTAACACCTGCATCTTTCAAGATGGTAGATACGGTACTTTTTACATTGAGCAAAGCCAAGATGATAGCTTCCAGTGAAACATATTCATCACCCAGTGATTTGGAAAGCTCGACAGCTTTCTGCAATACTTCATTAGCGTCACGGCTCAGGTAAGGTTCATCTCCTGAAACCTTTGGCAAAGAAGCTATCTGCTTGTCGAGTACGGTTTCTATCTGCTGACCGTTGATGCCAAGTTTCTGGAAAATGAAGTTTGTGACATTTTCGCCAACCTTCAGCACCCCTGCCAACAAATGTTCCGGCTCGATAGCTTGCTGTCCGCGGCTTTGTACGAGATTCACTGCTTGTTGCACAGCTTCTTGCGATTTGATTGTAAAGTTGTTAAAGTTCATATATTGTTCTCCTTTCTTATTTATCTATGTTTTTGTAATACACCTTTTATCAGACAAACTTCTTGCCACAGCTTTAAGAATATAATTATATGCCTAAATGTCAGTGTGTTAGCTTTGAAAACTGCAATATTGTCCGGATATATATCAAAATGTCAGGAAAGTTTTTATTATCTTTATCGCCATAAACTTTGATATATGGAAAAGAAGATACCTTTTGCCCCTGTTGTGATGCTGATAGATGCTTCTTATCTGGACAGGGTAGGCAGTGACATGAGTGCTCATTTTGCTCCAATCGTGAACCGTGAGTTACCCAAAGCTGATCTCGCTAACCTGCTGGAGTGCCTTGCTCTGGATGCAGGAATACAGCTGGGAGAAAATGAGGTACAGGTGATTTTTATTTACGATGCCGGAGAAGAAAAAATGAATTTTTGCACTCCTTCAAATCTGGGAAAAGAACTCCATGATGTAGCGTTCAAGAGTCAGCTGGGCGAATTTTCACTTTATGCCTTCCAGCCTTCCGATATGGCAACCCGCGAAGACCTGTTTATCGAGTCGTTCCAGTTGGCCGGTGAATCGAAAGATGTTCATCGCATTATCATTGTGCCCGATGAAGACGGATATGGTGAGCGCATGGGTAACTATATAAATAAGGTGAAAGGTAAGGAAAGCATTACCGTTTTTGGAATGAACCCTCCTGCATACGAAGGTGATTATTCGTTTGAGATGTTGGGATTCCCCATTCTTCAGTCATTAGGAATACGTGCGGAGGAACTCTAAATGTCAGACTTCCGACTGAAAGTTTTTTACAGTGTGGCGAAAAACCTGAGCTTTACAAAGGCTTCGCAGGAATTGTTCGTCAGCCAGCCCGCTATAACCAAACATATACGCGAGCTGGAAAGCTTGTATCAAACCCGGTTGTTCAATCGTTTAGGGAATACGATTTCGCTGACCGAATCGGGAAATGTTTTACTGGAACATTGCGAGCGTATTCTGGCCGAATATCGTAAGCTGGAGTACGATATGCATTTGTTGCATAATGAATACAACGGCCAGCTTCGTCTGGGTGCCAGTACGACGATAGCCCAGTATGTGCTTCCGCCTATTTTAGCAGCTTTTACAGAGAAATATCCGAAAGTTTCCGTTTCGCTGATAGATACAAATTCACGCAATGTTGAACAGGCATTGCAGGAACACAATATAGATTTAGGTATGGTAGAAGGAGTATTCCGCTTGCCTAACCTGAAATATGAGCCTTTTCTGCACGATGAGCTGGTGCCGGTAGTCTGTACTTCTTCTGCCTTGGCTAAAAAAGATTCGCTGACACTCGATGAACTTAAGGATATACCACTGGTACTTCGTGAACGAGGATCGGGTACACTCGATGCAATTGAAATGGCACTATCCGAACAGGGAATAAAGCTTTCGTCGATGAATGTCAGGTTGTATTTGGGTAGTACGGAAAGCATTAAGCAGTTTTTGAGAAACAGCTCCACAATGGGCATTATATCCCTTCAGGCAATGTTGAAAGAACTTCGTGAAGGCGAGTTTAAGATAATTGATATAAACGGACTACAGATAAAAAGACATTTCTGTTTTGTGCGTGCTCAGGGACAGGAGGAAGCTCCGGCTGCCAATTTTATCCGTTTTGTACAAAGCTATTTGAAGTCGCGTAAAGCTGCGGGAGATATAATAGGTAAGATGATGGTATAGCATCCGTTTTTCGTTGGATGCTGGACAATAAAAATGTCCCGGCTGTATTTCTGATTATCCGTCAGATCATTCGAAATATGCCGGGACTACTTGTAATATTTAATTTTTACATGAAAGCAGGAACCAGGTATTTAGTCAGCAGATAGCCACCGCCTACCAGCCAGATATACAGCAATCCTGCCAGCAAGAATGGTTTTGCACCTGCTTGTTTGAATTTCTCGATACTGGTATCTGTACCAAGGGCAGTCATTGCCATTGTCAGCATAAATGTATCAATGTATTCGATTGCACCGTTCAAAGGTATTTCCTTTACGCTGTCTACACCTAATATATATTGTAAAAGTGAGTTCAGACAGATGATTCCGATGAATCCGAAAGCAAACCATGGAATAGTGATTTTACTCTTTTCTGCTTTTCCTCCGTTAGTGCTGCTTTTACGTTTTGCCAAAGCAAAGCTCATGAAGACCAATACCGGAGCAAGCATCATCACACGAATCATTTTTGTGATAGTAGCTGTTCCTGCAATACCCAGTGCGTCGGTAGGGTCCATGGCATTACCGGCTCCGGCTACATGCGCTACTTCGTGAAGGGTACTTCCGGTGTAAATGGCAACTCCCATATCTCCCAATCCGTCTAGCATACCGGCACGGTACATGATGGGGTAAAGAAACATTGAAATTGTTCCGAAGATTACCACTGTAGATACGGCAATAGCTGTCTTGTGACCTTCACATTTCACTACCGGTTCTGCACCCAGTACCGCAGCCGCACCACAGATAGCACTACCCGTTGCAGTCATCAGTGAAGTATCTTTGTCCATTTTCATGGCACGTCCCAACCAGATGCCCAGGAAGATAGTTCCTGCAACTATGATTGTATCGATTATAACCGCAGGTAATCCTACTGCAGCAACTTCAGTAAGTGTCAGTCGGAAACCATATAACACGATACCTGCGCGCAGGATTTGTTTAGTACAGAATTTGATTCCCGGTACCCAAGTTTCGGGTAAATGGTTTCTCAAACTGTTAGCATAAAGCATACCCAATATGATACCTACAATCAGCGGACTGAATGAAAGACTTTTTACAAATGGAATTTCAGCAATGTAGAATGCTGCAAATGAAAATAATGCAATAAGCAAAATACCATGAATGGTATTACCTCTGTTTCCTTTTTCGAACATCGTATAATTTTTTTAATGGTTAATTCTTTTTTTTCGACTGCAAAGGTAGGTCATTATTCAGTGGAAACCTATTGAAAAATATTTATCCGTTATAACCAAAGGTAATAACCTTGAAGTAAACAATTAGTCCTTTCTTCTTTTCTGTCGGTATGCTGTTTGGCTTACCAGAAGTATGAAAAAGAAGAAAGGATTCTAAATGCAGAAGTACTGCCATAGTTGTCGAAATAAAACTTCAGCAAGTTTTATTGATTTTATCATGAACTTTTGGGAAACTTTACATCAATTTTCTAAAAAAGATGATGATGTTTTTTTGAGTGCATGACAGCTGTTGCTTAAATAGTTGATAATCTTCTGCTTATAATTTGCAAAATAGAGAGACAAAAAATGGAACACTCATATCTATCAGTATGCCGTGAAAAATAGCAACAGGCATCATATCTTTACCCGAATATCGAGTGATCATGGGTAAGACCACGTCCATGGAGTTTACTCCGGCAGCTGAGATCGGAGCAAGCTTTCCGAAGTATTTGCATAACAATGGTGTTCCAAGCAATGCCATCATTTCACGGAATATGTTAGACAGCAATGCGATTGTTCCTAATTCGGTAGCAAGTTGAAGTCCGATAGAAGCTTCTTTGAACTGAGTAATCAGGATGGACGAGAGCGAATAATAGGCAAATCCGCTTCCTACAGCCATACAGTCGAATATGCTCCAGCGGGAAATCAGCAGGCTGGCAAGTGCCGAAAAGAGCAGCGTACCACATATAGTGGCAAGGGGTATGAGCAAATATTTCAGACGAATATCGGATATGATATACTTCAAATCCTTGCTCGATCCGATACTTAATCCTACTTGTAGCATCAGTGCATATAAGATATACATCGTCAGGTTACTTTGCTTAAGATCAAAAGGAAGCCATCCCATAACTCCCAATATGCAGCCAGCTACAAAAAACAATAAAACGATAATACTTCCTTTCATTGTTCACCTCCTTTCTTGAAGAAAAATTTCAGCACCATCCACGATGCCAGAATACTGCCGCAGGTAGCAGAAAAAGCCAGTATGGCAGCCTGCCATCCAAATGCAGCCAGATTATTGATAATTAGTTCATTTGAACCGACTGAGATTCCAAGCAGGAACAACAGAAGAAAAATAGTAATCGAAATGGTCTTTTCTGTCTTTTGCAAAAAGGCAATATTTCTGAACAGGTATCCCACAATGATCCCTGTCAACATAAATCCGATAACAGTAAACATATATACTTGATTATGAGGTTAGAAACTTTTGTTATATAGTCTTTGTTGTGCCGTCAGAAGCGGCTGTACCTCATAGAAATCCACTGAACCAATGTATGTGTACGATGCGATAACCGTTGCATATAGGTTCATGCAACAGCAACTTTATGTCGGTATGTATCGCTTTTATATTCATTGGTCAGTTTGGTTTTTGATGGCGCAAAGGTATGATGTTTTTGCATATTTTCCAAATCATTATGCATAAAAGCAGTACAAACAGTCGAGATTCGCCACAAGCAGGTTGAAATAGAGTATTTTATTATTCGACTGACTCCTGCTTGCAGCGTATCTTCGTAACACGACATACATAAACGGAGAATACCGTTATGAAGAAGAACTGATGCTCCCGGATACTTTTTCGTTGCTGGTAATTCAGTCATAAAGAGAGAAAATCCAGAACCATTCAAGTTACGATGCTGTCGATGTTAGTCATTACATTATCGCAAAGTGTGCAGCCTGCCATCCATAATGCCAGGTTGCTAATAGTCGATTTATTTTGATCCTATTGAAAATCCTAAATATAAAGAGTAAAAGCAAAGTGGTAAATGTAACGGTTTTTTCAGCCCTTATAAAAGAAAAACATGTACGAAAAGATGCCCGATAGCCATACCCATCTCACGGCTCTTTCATTTAAGCTTAGATAAAGGCACATAATTCCCCCACCCACTTC
>ONZX01001642.1_pt1 | contig 10823 bp, 9 predicted proteins | sample 1671831 | NCBI WGS metagenome assembly ONZX01 (sample SAMN06348197, study PRJEB24527) | human gut metagenome | reverse complement strand
ATCTTACCATTTTTAGATACCACTGCCACTTTACTGTCTGATGTAGCATATCGGAATTCCGATATATGATTAATGATCGGACGTTTCTTATTCTTCTTGACAATCGAAGCTTTTACGACAGCTTTTTTCCCTTTTGCCAATACATAAGAAGTCTTTTTCAGTTTAATGCTTTTTGCATCTGTTACTGATTTATTCTTCTTTCCTGCTGCATGTATCGTGATCGATTTCGCAACTGTTACTTTTTTGCCATCAACCATCTTATATGCAAGAACATGACATTTTATATTTTTTTTCTGATTGATTCCTTTCTTTTTCAATTTGCTGATCTCAACAGATAAACTATCCGCTGCCTTTACGGACTTTACAACCTTTTCCTTATCTTTTCCGCAGTATGCCATATAAACATCATAACCATCTGCATCTTTAACTTTTCCCCAAGTTACCTTGACCGTCTTTCCTGCTTTCACATTAAATTTCGAATTTAATGCTGCGTCTTTTGCCTCTGTCCTTTTTACTTTTACCGGTTTACTTTCCGTATTCTTTTTATCTGCTGCCTCAGCTTCTCTTTTTCTTGTTTCACTTACATATTTGCAGACACTACAGGTATATCTTTCCGCACCTGCTGTTCCATAAACATGAGCTGCTTCATCTTTTTTTTCTGTGGTGTGTTCACACGTGGCAGCATGCCAATGGAAAGTATCATTGCTGCTCCACTCATTCTTGAATGTGTGCCTGTGTTCTACCCATTTTGCATAAAGAGTCGTGTCGGCAGTAAGTGCCTGTCCCGGCCGCGCAATCGTCGTAAAATCTGCATCTGTATACCAGCCGGCAAAATCATATCCATCTTTCGTCGCAGCTGGCAGCGGATCAGGCAGGTTCGTCTGATTTCCCTCTGCTATCTGACTGCCACCGTTTGTATTATAGGTAATCGTGTATTTAATGTTAGCATTTTCTACGATCGTATATGGCGTATTTTTTAACAATGGGCCGGAGCTGTCAAGATTAAAATACCAGTTAAACTCGCTATACCCCACCTTATCCGGATGATCCTTATGGGCTTCCGTAGCCACCACCTCAGAGCGTTTCATGTCTCCAGTACCGTAATCCGTGCCCGTCGTAATCCATATCATATTGCACTTTTTACAAACCACAATCTGTCTGTCTACCGTTAACTGAACCCCCCTGTAAACCACATCTCCAGCTTTCAATTCGGCAGGATCAATCGTTCCTGTTGTATATTGTGCTGCATGTACCTGTGTCGTTCCCATTGCAGCAAGCATCAAAAATGCCATCATCATTGATACAACTACATTTATGTACCTGCTTCTGTGTAACTTATTCATCCTTTGCATCTCCTTTTCTGCTAATTTTCTACCAGATAATCCCGTTTTTCAAATCCGAGCATATGTGCAAGTACACTGGTTGGAAAAATGTGAAGCTCTCTGTTTAATTTTGTCACCGAATCATTATAAATCAGCCGGCTGGTCTGCACCATTTTTTCATAACACTCTACCGCGTCCATACATTTGATGTATTCATTTTCATCAGTCGAACCCGGATATTCTTCTAAAACCGTCTGTGTCCGGAAAAGCACCTCGTTTATCACACCTTCCTGTCGCAAAACCTCCTCCGGTGTGGAAGTTTCCATAATGATACACCGTTTTTCATTTACTTCATCCGTAAGTGTCTGTGCCTCGTATCCTGCATATTTTTTTGTAAAATCAAGCAGGGAAAGTAACGCATCAAACCGTGACGAAAGCTGCACTCCGATCTGATTCATGGAATGATTGATATTTTCATCCATGATTGCTAATTTTTTCCGTACAGAAACAATCCATATGGCAAGTAAAATCACAAGCAAACAAACAATTACAGATATTTCCATTCAAATACTCCTTTACTGTACAAAATATACCGCATTGTATCCGGAAGTATCGGACAATGCTACCATTGTCAGTCCGTCAAAATCTGCAAACACGCAGGCGTATACCAGATCTGTGCCGTTATTGTCAAATGTTAAACGCACACCTTCATCCTCATAATGATATTCGCAGACACCGTCTAACGTTCCACCTCCCTGTACCATCTGTACAGTGGAACCATCATCGCTAAACACGATCTCCAATTTTCCGCCATACTGCTCTAATGCAGCATCATAATCGTCCTGTGTCATTTGCACACCGCCAAGGTTACCCCCACAGAAACTCCAGGTTGTTCCTGCTAAGTCCGGCATCTCTAAAATCGGCACATCAAGCAGGCAGAATAAGTCTTCGGTAGAATCTGTTTCCACATCTTCGCTTTGTGCATCTGCTGCCTCTGTGTCCACAACAATATCTGCTGCATCGTTCTCTGCCGCATCGGTCTCCGCATCAGTGCCAGTATCTGCCACATCTACATCTGCCTCTGCGTTTGTCACTGTGCCATCAGCAGTCTCCTCGGTATTCCCGCAGGCGGTAAAAGAGAATGCCAGCATTGAACTCAACATAATTGCTAAAATTTTTCTTTTCATAATTTTTCTCTCCTTTGTCATTTGTTTTTCATTTCTCTCTGTTGACATTAATGTACCGTATTTTGTGCTGCAGTTGATTAACTTGTTCTGAATCGACTATAATGTGCACTCAATCGACATCTTTTTATTTTTCATATGTAGTTTTGTTGCTTCTTTTAAAGTGCAGCATAAAGCTGCACCTTATAAAGAAACGCGTAAAATAAATTTATTATCTTCTACCAGAAAGCTGTACATACCGCCATACCGGTCAACAATTGCACAAATACTGCGTACGCCGATTCCATGCCCCGGCCGGTCGGTAACCGGAACACCGTTTTCAAATGCTACTTCTTTTCTGCATGGATTCGTGACCTGAAAAAAGAACCTCCCGTTCTTCTCATACGCTAAAATATCTATCGTTCCCTTCTGCTCCTGTGCGGTACACGCATGGAGTGCATTTTCTAACGCATTTGATAAAAGCACACACAAATCTGTCTCCGAAACCGGAAGAATATATGGCACCACCGCTTTTATGTTCATTGTGGCACCAGCACTTTCCGCCCTTCCTGCAAAAGAGGAAAAAATAAGATTGACCGTCTCATTCTCACAGTAATTTTTTACCCTGCCTGCCTCAATCTGCGCACATACTTCATGAATGTAGCCTTCTGCCTGTTCAATTTTTCCATTCTCGATACATGATAACAGATGCTGCATATGATGTCTTAAATCATGCCGGTAGGTACTGGCATCTTTCTGCGACTCCCTCAAAGTCTCAATCTCGCGGACCGCCTGGGAAATCTGGAGATTCAGACAGCTCTGCATCTGCTCAAGTTCATTTTTCTTCCGCTCCTCCTCTGAAGTACGAAGCACAAACACCAGATAAGCAATACAGCAGACGAACGGCATAAATTCCACTGCCGCCGGTATACCTTCTGAAAGTAAATCCGTATAAACTCTCGTCAGGTAATCAAAGCCGTAGCCCAATGCCGGAATCAACCCGAACTGAAGCTGTATTGACACGGGATAATTTGATATTGCCCGCACCGAAGGTGCCACAAAGCGCAGTAAAAGAAATAATAACGGCAGTGTAACAATCAGTTCCGTCACATTTTGCACCGTTTCACTGTTCACAAACACAGCCATTATAAAAAGTGCCACCCACCTGCGAAGCTGACAGCAGAGATAAGCAGTCAGCACGGAAATCACTGTCCACAGACGTTTTTTCGTTAAAATGTAAAGGGCAATACACATCGGGACATGTGTGATCACAGGATAAAGATAACGGATCGTCGCTGCCCCGGCCAACAGATACATCACGCCCTGTATGGCAAGCAGCACAAAAATACTTCCAACAAGAAATTCCCGTTTTTCTTTCGTCCAGTGAATATCACAAAAAGCCCCGGACAAAACCATGCCGAATATCCCGACTGCTGCACCATTTGTTACATAAAGAAGATTCATGATAAAAATACCTGCTTTCTGTTAAACGCATACTCGAGATATTTATTCTTTATCTCCGAGCATTTTCCATGCGGGATTGGTATTTCTGCAAGACTTATCAGTTTAATTGCACGGTAAGAAATATTCTGTATATAATCCATATTTACCAGAAATGACCGATGTGGCCGTAAAAAATTGCCATAAGGCTTTAACTGCAAAAATAAATCGTCTAAACTGCCGACACTCTCAAATACTTTTCCATTTCCGAGATGAAAAAAGAGCGTCCGTCCTATCACTTCACAATATTCTAACTTTTCAAGGTCAATTCTTGTAATTCCTTCTTTGCTCCGCAGAATCAGACTGTTTTCCTGTGTCTTTGTGCACTCTGCAAGCACGGAATCCATCAGCTGGAAAAAGCTTTCCTCCCAGACTGGCTTTAACTGATAAAAATATGCCCCGACCGTATAAGACTGTACTGCAAACTCCGGAGATGAGGTAAGAAAAATAATTTTCATATTATTATCATACTGTCTGATTTCTTTTGCAGTCTCAATTCCGTTTTCCCCCGGCATTAAAATGTCCAAAAATAAAATATCGAAAGAAAACCCTTTCTCAATCGCGGCCAGTAACTCTAAGGGACTCTGAAATACCGTACAGGTAAGGTCTTCGTCTCTTTCTTTTTTATATTTGTCCAATAAGATACCAAGTTCTTTTAATATCTCTAAATCATCATCACAAAATGCTATTTTTAACATAAACTTTCCATCAACTCTTTCCATATTCCTCTTTGGCAGAATGCATTCTTCTGATATAGCGCAGACACTCCGTCTCCGGCATCGGTTTCCCGTAATAATATCCCTGGATCATATCCACACCAAGCGTCTCTAGGGCATCACTCTGTTCTTTCTTTTCCACGCCCTCCATGATCAGCGGGAGACCGAGTTTTTGTATCGTCTTTATTTCATTTTCAATCACGATTTTTGCAGTTGGATTTTCAAAATAGGACCAGGTCATGTCTTTATCAATCTTGATTTCCCGAAATGGAAAACGGATCAGATAAGAACAGTTTGAATTGCCGTTTCCATAGTCATCCATTGCAAACCCCATGCCGATTTTGCCAAACTCCTGCATGTGCCATAACATCAGCTTTGGCGCTTCAATCGCTGTCCGCTCTGTCAGCTCCAGTGTGATCATATGTGCCGGCACATAATAACGCTCTAACACTGGCAGTATGCTTTCTTTCAGATTCCGGTTCAGGCACTGCGCTGCAGCAATATTTACATGAATCGTCCGTATCCCAAGCGATGGATTTGGAAGTACATGTTTTGCCAGAAAACGGCAGCACTCTTCAAGTACGATCTCACTGATCTGTGTGATCGTTCCGTTTTGCTCCGCCAACGGAATAAACTCATCCGGTGGAATGGCTCCAAGTTTTTCATCCTTCAGACGCACCAGCGCCTCTAATGATACAACACATTTTTCTTTTAGGGAATAGATCGGCTGATAATATACTTCAAATCTGTTTTCCGTAATTGCACGATTCACCGCCTGCTCTACCTTATTTCTTCGGTAATAGTCTTTTTTTACGGCTACATCCACCTCAAAAAAGATCTGTTTCCCTGAATTTTGTGCCGCTTCCAGCAAATATCCATACAGTGCCCTGTACTCTGCCAGAGAACAAAAATCTCTTGGATAATGCAGGGTGATCATGATCTCATTTAAAGAAATCGAATTGCCAGACACATGAAAATCCTGTTCAAATCTTTTTTTGATCTGCCCCTTTATGTGTTCTTCTTTTCCCTCATCCAGCAGAATGGTAAATGTATCCTCCGCATTGCGAAACACACAGAACTTTCCACACAGTGCGGTAAGATAATGTCCCACTTCGGCAAACAGCCGCCTGCTGTTTTCATATCCTAAAAGCATTTCGATATGATGCATCTGTCTGATATGTACCACAAGAAATACTTTTTTGCCGGATTGCTCCGTTACATTTTTCATCTGGATCAGAAATGCCTGCTCATCACTGGTTCCGGTTTCACTGTCAATATAAGCAGACGGATTCTGCATTGCCATATAGATCATCAGAATAAACAGCATATTTGCCGCACTGGTAAGCAGCATTTCTTTTCTCTCATACTGAAGCACCACCATAAGAACTGCCACAATACTGTATAAGATAACGATTACCTTGATCCGCGTCTCAATACGCGCTCTCCCCAAAAATATAAGAAGCAGGTTCATAAAAAAATAGTATCCAATATACACATAGCCAAACCATGCAAAATTTCCCTGATAATAGCTGCCATCTTTAAAATAAAAGAAAAAGCCCATCCACGGCGTCGCTAAAAGCATGATCTCGAAAAAGAAAAACGGGACTTTTCCCATGTATTTTATCATTCGACCTGCTACTCCGGAAAAGCTGCATACCTCTTCCATATAGCGGAACATCAGATAAGAAGCCGCTCCCTCTAACGCAAAAAAAGCAAACGTAAACAATTCGTTCCAGATTAATGGAACGATTGCTGCATTTGCCAGTCCGATACATGATAAAATATTTGCGATACACTCGCCAAGACACACCCCAAGCAGTCTGCCAAATACTTTTGACTTAACCGTTGGAAACTGTCTGATCAACAGGAAATGACCGCTGATAACCGCAAAAATGACGAGCGACATAATCTCGAAGTCATAATTATACTGCACCCGTCTGCTCCTCCTGTGCTTCTTTCGCCTGTATAATTGCTTCATTTAGCTGGAGCATCTTTGCATCCAGCATAGAAACAATATCGGAACATTCTCTTAGATCCCTGCTGATATAGCCGGGTGCATTTCCCTCAAATTTGTAATAGATCTTATGCTCTAAGCTTGCCCAGAAATCCATCGCCATCGTCCGGATCTGTATCTCCACCTTGGTATCGATCACGCGGTCCGATAAAAATATCGGAACAGTCACAAGCATATGATAACTTTTATAACCGCTCTCCTTTGGATTTTTAATATAATCCTTGATGGAAATAACGGTCAGATCATTCTGTTTTCCAATCATCTCTGCAAGCTTATAAATATCAGAAGTAAAAGAGCAGACAATACGGATACCTGCAATGTCATTGACATAATTGACCATGTTATCGATCGATGACTCATATCCGTAACGCTTTAACTTTTTCACAATACTCTCAGGCGTCTTGATCCTTGACTTGATATATTCTATTGGGTTGTACTGATGTACCTGCTGAAACTCATCGTTTAAGATTTCAACTTTTGTGCGTACTTCCTTCAATGCGGAATTATATAAAAAAATAATCGTATTCCAACTGTCAACGCCCTCACTTAAGGTGAATGGCTTTTCCATAAAAATCCTCCTTGTTTTGCGGAGTAAAATGCAATTTCATGCATATTATTCCTGTAATGACTACTGTTTACAGTATACCATACTTTCCTCATTATGGTGGATTTATTTCTAAACTTTTATGGATTTATAAGTCCAGCCTCATATCGCCTTCTTTGATCCAGCCGATCTTACGGAATAACACACTAAAAAGCCATGATAAAACGCCCGGCAGAAGAAAGCTTACGAAAATCAGTCCGATCCAGTCCATCGGTGTAATGGCAGCTTTGCTTCCCGCCTCAATATCTGCGATCCATCCGGTATAAACACCGATCTGTCCGACCAGTCCACAGGTTCCCATGCCGGATGAAACTGCTGCACCGTTCATCTGTAAGTGAAACAGGCATGTTGCAATTGGTCCGGTGATCGCGGATGCTAAAGTTGCCGGCAGCCAGATACGTGGATTTTTTACGATATTACCCATCTGAAGCATCGATGTACCGATTCCCTGCGCAAACAGTCCGCCCCATTTATTTTCGCGGAAACTTGCCACTGCAAATCCAACCATCTGTGCACAGCATCCTGCAAGTGCTGCCCCTCCTGCAAGACCGGTAAGTCCAAGTGCGGCACAGATCGCAGCACTGCTGATCGGCAGTGTCAGTGCGATTCCCACAAATACGGAAACCAGGATTCCCATAAAAAACGGCTGCAGGTCCGTTGCCCACATAATTACGCTTCCCACTTTCATGGCCGCTTTTCCAAGGGCAGGTGCCCACCATGCGGAAAGACCTACGCCCACACCAATGGTTACAAGAGGAGTTACAAGGATATCGATCTTTGTCTCCTTGGAAACTGCCTTACCGATCTCAGCCGCAACAATTGCAACAAACAGTACAGCCAGAGGGCCACCTGCTCCGCCAAGTGCATTGGAGGCAAAACCAACAGTGATCAGTGAAAACAGTACCAACGGCGGGCAATGCAATGCGTAACCGATAGCTACTGCCATGGCAGGTCCGCTCATGGCAGAGGCCAGAGAACCTACCGTGTACTGGGTGTCATTGACTGTGGCAACTGCCATAGTCAGAAACGGAATGTGAAACTGTGTGCCAATGGTGTTGATGATCGTACCGATCAGCAGGGAACAGAAAAGTCCCTGTGCCATGGCTCCCAGTGCATCGATACCGTATCTCTTCAGGGAGATCTCGATATCCTTCCGTTTCAGAAATGCTTTGAATTTTTCCATTTTAAAACTCTCTCCTTACCCTGATCCTTTTCCCGTCAGATCAGTTCTTATTTGCAAAAGGTCTCGCTTACTTTCTCAAGTTCCTCGCGGATGGAAATATGCTGCGGACATACTTCCTCACACTGTCCGCATTTTACACATTCATCTGCACGCTTTCTGCCGTGACTGACTACCAGCCAGTCTTCCTGATGGGCTGCAGCGGCTTTATTTCCGTACAATGTCAGATAATTCATTGCTGTAAAGGAACCGGAAATTCCAATCTCCATCGGACAGACCTTTGCGCAGTAGTTACAGGTTGTGCATGGGATCAGCGGAATTTTGCTCATAGCCTCTCTTGCCTTATCAAGAGTCTCTTTCTCACTGTCAGTGAGGCCGTTGAAATCCTTCATAAAAGAAAGGTTATCCTCCATCTGTGCAACATTGCTCATTCCGGAAAGTACGGTGATCACGCCTTCCAGATTTGCCGCAAAACGGATCGCCCAGGATGCTGTAGATGCTTCCGGCTCTGCTTCCTTCAGAAGCTTTTCCACTGATTCCGGCGGAGTTGCAAGCATGCCGCCTTTTACAGGTTCCATGATAATGACCGGTTTTCCATGTTTTCTGGCTACCTCGTAGCAGGCTCTTGACTGGATCGCCGGATTTTCCCAGTCTGCGTAATTGATCTGCAGCTGTACAAATTCCATTTCCGGATGTGCAGTGAGAAGTGCATCCAGTTCCTCCGGTGTGGAATGGAACGAAAATCCTGCATGTCTGATCAGACCGGCTTCCTTCTGTTCACGAATCCAGTCCCATAAACCGTACTCATCAAAATATTTTGTTCTGTGCTCTCCAAGATTGTGGAGAAGATAGAAGTCGAAATATCCTGCCTTTGTTCTCTCCAGAGATGTTTTAAACTGTGCAAGAGCTTCATCTCTTGTCTTGCAGTTGATCCAGGCTGCCATCTTGGTGGCAAGCTGATATTTTTCTCTCGGGTAACGCTCTACCAGTGCCTCACGGATAGCGTCTTCACTTCCTGCATAAGCCCACGCTGTATCAAAGTAAGTAAATCCAGCTTCCATAAATTTGTCTACCATGACTTTGGTCTGCTCCACATCGATCACACCTTCGGATTTCTGCGGAAGTCTCATGAGACCAAAACCAAGTTTTTTGATTTCTTCGCCTAAATATGCCATATTTTTTTCTCCCTTCTTATTCCATTCCGGAAAATTTTCCACATCATTATATCATCTGTTATATCGTCTGATAAACAATATTCCAGACACTGATATCTCCCGGACTGTTATATTTTTACTGCAGGAAAAAAACTGCGTTTCTCCTATTATAACGGTATTTACTCCAGCAGTAAACCTTTTTCTTTTACAAGTGTCAAGACAGTGGAAATCTTGTATCTGCAAACAAAAAGCAGCTGTCGCACTTTTACAGCACGACAACTGTCTTTTGTTCTACTTCTTCTGCATCTGTTTATTCTCTTTTCCATAAAGAAATGGCCTTGCCACTGTCCGGTTGAAAAACTCAATCAACGGTCCCATAAAAAATGCGGTGACAAGGGTTCCGGCTCCTACAACCGCGCCCATGAAAAATCCGGCCGCTGTTGTGATCACATCCGTTCCGATCCTGCACATCCGGAAAGGAATCCGGGTTCGTTTATCCAGAATCAGTGCATAGGCATCATAGGCGGAAACTCCCATATCTGCTGTAAAATACAGTGCCGACGCAAAACACATCATTACAACAGCGATACACATCAGAATCACTCTTACTCCAAATGTTCTCTCCGGCAGATACCTGTCAAAAAGCTGCATTCCTTTTTCCACGATAATTCCCATAAAAAACAGGTTCAGCACAGTTCCAAGTCCGATAAAATGTCTGTCCAGAAAGAATACTCCCAGCAGCATCAGTGCATTGATGGCAATATAAACATAACTGTATTTTATTCCTGCAAGATTCCACACACCCATGACAAAACAGGAGTTGGGATCTGTCCCAAAATCAGATGCCTTGAAAATGGCCACACTGACACCAGCCAGAAAGATTCCGGCAAATGTCATGAGGATTCTTTTTACTGTTAATGAATTCATCTTTCTTCTTTACACCTCTGATCAAATATTTTAAACTGATATTATCTATAATCATGCATCGAAAGGCAGGAAATTCCCATGGAAAACAAACAGGTCCTGAACCGCCAGACTTCATCAAAAGAACTTCATCTTATTTCCTGCGGATGGGAAAAATGTACGCCGGAACAATCCTACGGCCCTGGTGTCCGGCGATATTACACCATCCACTTTGTGCTGAACGGACAGGACCTGTTTGTTTTCCAT
>ONZX01001638.1_pt1 | contig 10845 bp, 5 predicted proteins | sample 1671831 | NCBI WGS metagenome assembly ONZX01 (sample SAMN06348197, study PRJEB24527) | human gut metagenome | reverse complement strand
CCGGTCAGGTCCAGTTCCGCGCCGACAAGGCCGGTATCATTCACGCCCCGGTCGGTCGCGTTTCCTTCGAAACCGAACGCCTCGTGACCAACATCAAGGCGCTCGTTGAGCAGCTCAACAAGCTCAAGCCCGCCAGCCAGAAGGGCATCTATCTGCGCAAGCTCTCCGTGAGCTCCACGATGGGTATCGGCGCTCGCGTCGACCTGTCCTCGCTCTAATCGGAAGCGCAGTCAATAAAAGAACACCTGAAGCCGAGGAGGCAACTCCCCGGCTTCAACTGAGGTCGTGAGGCCTCAAGGGCTTTGGGTGGCCTGTTTGAAACAGGCCGCTGTCAAAGACCGCCGGAGGATGAGGGCAAGTCCCGACGCTTTAATTGTCTTGAGAGAAGAGAGCGCTTCGAATCAAGATGTCCGGCGCAGACGGTGAAACCTCAAAGAGAGATGTATGTTGTGTAAGGTTTTTGCACTGCACGTACTGCTCTCAGAAGGGTTTTCAACCGGTAGTTGAAGAACCGGTGCGCGTTGTCAAAAACGATGCGTACCTCTGAGTGGAGCCAGACCATGGGTCTTAATCGTCAAGACAAGGCGACTGTGATTGCAGAAATGAGCGAACTCGTTGCTCAGTCCTCTGCCATCATCATCGCTGAATACCGTGGGCTGACCGTTGAAGCAATCACCAAGCTTCGCGCTGATGCGCGCAAGCAGGGTGTGCAGTTGCGTGTGGTGAAGAACACGTTGGTTCGCCGCGCCGTTGCCGGCACGCCGTTTGAAGGGCTCTCCGACCAGTTCGTCGGACCGCTCATCTACAGCCTGTCCGCCGACCCGGTTGCTGCTGCCAAGGTTCTTGCTACGTTCGCCAAGACGAACGACAAGCTCATCATCAAGGGCGGTGCGATGGCCAACTACGTCATGGACGTGGCCGCTGTCGAACAGCTCGCCTCGATGCCGAGCCGCGAAGAGCTCCTGGCCAAGTTGATGGCCACCATGAACGAGCCGATCGCCAAGTTCGTCCGCACCCTCAACGAAGTGCCCGCACGCTTCGTTCGCACTGTGGCTGCTTACCGCGATGCCCAGGAGAAGGCTGCTGCCTAATCCGCTTTAAACAGAAATCAATTTTTAAACATTACACAACGTTACGGAGTCAAAAATGGCCCTGACCAATGAAGAAATCCTCGACGCGATCGCGTCCAAGACCGTTCTCGAAATCAGCGAACTCATCAAGATGATGGAAGAAAAGTTCGGCGTTTCCGCTGCTGCCGCCGCTGTGGCAGTTGCTCCGGCTGCTGGTGGCGCTGCTGCCCCGGCTGCTGAAGAAAAGACCGAATTCGACGTCGTTCTCGAATCCGCCGGTTCGAACAAGATCGCCGTGATCAAGGTCGTCCGCGAACTCACGGGCCTCGGCCTCAAGGAAGCCAAGGACCTCGTCGAAGGCGCTCCCAAGGCTGTTAAGGAAGGCGCTGCCAAGGCTGAAGCTGAAGACCTCAAGAAGAAGCTCGAAGCTGCTGGCGCTAAGGTCGAACTCAAGTAATCTGAGTTTCAGACTTTCAAGCATCGCAAAGCCGCCTGCAACGGCGGCTTTGCCGACTGCGCTCCAAGCCCGATTTCGATATCGGAAGAGGGTTTGGGATTTTGAAGTGGATCTGGTAAAATTCCAGATCCAGCTCAAAGTCAAAGCCAGTGATCGAAATAATCAATAAGTCACCGTGACGGCCCCTAGCCGCACGGGCGCACGCATTCGTGCAGCCCGGGCGGCTTTTGGCGTCTTTAAAAAATGGCTGCGATTTTTCGAACCTCTTTGACCCCATAGCATATTTCCTCCCATCGCCTTGAACGGAGTCTTCATGTCGTACTCGTTCACTGAAAAGAAGCGTATTCGGAAGAGTTTTGCCACACGTCCGAGCGTCCTTGAAGTGCCCTCCTTGCTGGAAACGCAGCTTCGCAGCTACGAAGCCTTCCTGCAGGCCGATGTCAAGCCCGAAAGCCGCAAAAATGTCGGGTTGCAGTCGGCATTCACTTCCATTTTCCCGATCACCAGCCACAATGGCTACGCCCGCCTGAAGTTTCTGAGCTACAGACTCGAGCAGCCTGAATTCGATGTGGCCGAGTGCCAACTGCGCGGTCTGACTTATGCGTCCGCGCTGCGCGCTCGTATTCAGCTTGAAATTTTTGACCGCGACGCCGCCAAGCCCGGCACGGTCAAGGAAATCCGTGAAAACGAAGTCTACATGGGCGAAATTCCGCTCATGACCGAAAAGGCTTCCTTTATTGTCAACGGCTCCGAACGCGTTATCGTGAGCCAGCTGCATCGTTCGCCCGGTATCTTCTTCGAGCACGACAAGGGCAAGACCCACTCTTCGGGTAAGCTGCTCTTCAGCGCTCGCGTGATTCCCTACCGCGGTTCCTGGCTTGACTTTGAATTCGACCCGAAGGACATCGTGTACTTCCGCGTCGACCGTCGCCGCAAGATGCCTGGCACGATTCTGCTCAAGGCCATTGGTCTTACGCCCGAAGAAATTCTCGAGCGCTTCTATGACTTTGACACCTTCCGTCTGACTCAGAAGTCGGCTAGCCTGCACTTCACCCCGCAGCGTCTGCAGGGCGAAACGGCTCAGTTCGAAATCAAGGATAAGGAAGGCAATACGATTGTTGCCAAGGACAAGCGCATCACGGCTCGTCACGTCCGCCTGATGGAAAAGGCCGGCATCAAGGAAGTCGCCGTTCCGGATGATTTCCTGATCGGTCGCGTTCTTGCCAAGGCCATCTACAATCAGGAAACCGGCGAAAAGATCGCCGACGCCAACGACGAAATCACTGCAGATACGCTTGCCGTTCTGCGTGAGATGCACGTGCACAAGATCGAAACGCTCTTTACGAACGAACTCGATCGCGGCTCCTACATCTCCGACACGCTGCGTCTGGACGATGTGCCCGACACCATGTCGGCCCGTATCGCCATCTATCGCATGATGCGTCCGGGTGAACCTCCCACGGAAGACGCCGTCGAAGGGCTCTTTAACCGCCTGTTCTTCGATCCCGAAGCTTACGATCTGTCCCGCGTCGGCCGCATGAAGGTCAACGCCCGCTTCGGCCGCGGCACGCCCGAAGGCTCGATGACGCTCACCAACGAAGACATCATCGACACGATGCAGGTCCTCGTGGCTCTGCGTAACGGCGCCGACGACGTGGTTCTCACCGACGCCGAAGGCAACAAGCGCACCGTGGAAATCCACGGCGTCGACGATATCGACCACTTGGGCAATCGTCGCGTCCGCTGTGTCGGTGAATTGACAGAAAACCAGTTCCGTTCCGGTCTTGTTCGTGTCGAGCGTGCGGTTCGTGAACGTTTGGGACAGGCCGAATCCGACAATCTGATGCCGCATGACCTGATCAACAGCAAGCCGATCAGCGCTGCCATCCGCGAGTTCTTCGGTTCTTCGCAGCTGTCGCAGTTCATGGATCAGACCAACCCGCTGTCTGAAATCACGCACAAGCGTCGTATTTCGGCTCTCGGCCCGGGCGGTCTGACGCGCGAACGCGCCGGCTTCGAAGTGCGCGACGTGCACGCCACGCACTACGGCCGCGTCTGCCCGATTGAAACGCCTGAAGGTCCGAACATCGGTCTGATCAACTCTTTGGCTCTGTACGCCCGCCTTAACGACTACGGCTTCCTCGAAACGCCGTACCGCAAGGTGGAAAACGGCGTTGCTCTCAAGGGCAAGGAAAACATCCACTATCTGTCGGCCATCGAAGAAGGCAACTATGTGATTGCCCAGGCCAACGCCGAAATGGATGAAAACGGCAAGCTCATCGGCGAACTCGTGAGCGCCCGTGAAAACGGCGAATTCATCATGGCTTCGCCCGATCGCATTCAGTACATGGACGTGGCTCCCGCTCAGATCGTGTCCGTGGCTGCTTCGCTCATTCCGTTCTTGGAACACGACGACGCGAACCGCGCTTTGATGGGTTCGAACATGCAGCGTCAGGGCGTGCCTTGCCTGCGTCCGGAAAAGCCCGTTGTGGGTACCGGCGTGGAGCGCACGGTGGCCGTTGACTCGAAGGCAACGGTGCAGGCCAAGCGCGGCGGCATGATCGAATACGTTGACGCCAACCGTATCGTGGTTCGTGTGAACGACGACGAAAGCGTGGCCGGTGAAGTCGGTGTGGACATCTACACGTTGCAGAAGTTCACCCGCTCCAATGGTTCGACGACGCTCAATCAGCGTCCGATCGTGAAGAAGGGCGACGTGATTGCCGCCGGCGACGTGCTCGCCGACGGTGCTTCGACCGATATGGGCGAACTCGCTCTCGGTCAGAACATGCTCATCGCCTTTATGCCGTGGAACGGCTACAACTACGAAGACTCGGTGTTGATTTCCGAGCGCGTGGTTGCCGATGACCGCTACACCTCGATTCACATCGAAGAACTTGATGTGGTGGCCCGCGACACCAAGCTCGGACCTGAAGATATCACTCGCGACATCTCGAACCTGTCCGAAAACCAGCTGAGCCGCCTCGACGACTCCGGCATCGTGTTCATCGGTGCGGAAGTTTCCGCCGGTGACGTGCTCGTCGGCAAGGTCACGCCCAAGGGCGAAACCCAGCTCACGCCGGAAGAAAAGCTTCTGCGCGTGATCTTCGGTGAAAAGGCAAGCGATGTTAAGGACACCAGCCTGCGCGTGCCTTCCGGCATGGCCGGCACCGTGATTGACGTTCAGGTCTTCACGCGTGAAGGCGTGGAAAAGGACAAGCGCGCTCGCTCGATTATCGACGAACAGCTCAAGCGCTACGAAAAAGACTTGAAGGACGCTCTTCGCATCGTTGAAGACGACGTCTTCTCCCGTCTGCGCCGCCAGTTGGTCGGCCGCGTGGCTTCGGGCGGTCCCGCCGGCATCCAGGCCGGTACGACGCTCACGTCCGATCAGCTGCACGCCATCACGGGCTATGACCTCTTCGAGATCCGCATGGAAAGCGAAGAAGATCAGAAGATCATCGATCTCGCCCGCAAGGTGGTCGACGACAAGCGCGAAGAAAACAAGGAACTCTTTGCCAGCAAGAGCGACAAGCTCAATCGCGGCGACGAGCTGCCTCCGGGCGTTCTGAAGATGGTCAAGGTGTTCATCGCCGAGAAGCGCCGTCTGCAGCCCGGCGACAAGATGTCCGGCCGTCACGGTAACAAGGGTGTGGTCTCCAAGATCTGCCCGATCGAAGACATGCCGTACATGGCCGACGGTCGTCCCGCCGACATCTGCCTGAACCCGCTCGGCGTGCCGTCCCGTATGAACATCGGTCAGATTCTCGAAGTGCACCTGGGTTGGGCCGCCAAGGGTATTGGCTGGCGTATTGCCGAAATGCTCAAGACCGAACAGGCTTCTCAGATCCGCGCCTTCCTGAACGAGGTGTACAACCGCACCGGCAAGAAGGAAGATCTCGACAGCCTCAACGACGAAGAGCTGATGGAATTGGCGAAGAACCTTTCCAACGGTATGCCCTTTGCAACGCCCGTGTTCGACGGCGCGAGCGAAGAACAGATCCGCATGATGCTCGACCTGGCCTTCCCGGATGAAGAAGCCAAGAAGCTGCAGCTCACGCCCGCCAAGACGCAGGCAACGCTCTACGACGGCCGCACGGGCGATGCATTCGACCGTCCGGTGACCGTGGGCTTCATGCACTTCCTGAAGCTGCACCACTTGGTCGACGACAAGATGCACGCTCGCTCGACCGGTCCGTACTCGCTCGTCACGCAGCAGCCTCTGGGCGGTAAGGCTCAGTTCGGCGGCCAGCGTTTCGGCGAAATGGAAGTCTGGGCTCTGGAAGCCTACGGCGCGAGCTACGTGCTGCAGGAAATGCTGACGGTGAAGTCCGACGACGTCAACGGCCGTACCAAGGTCTATGAAAATATCGTTGGCGGCGAACACAAGATCGATGCGGGCATGCCCGAATCGTTCAACGTGCTCGTCAAGGAAATCCGTTCGCTCGGCATTGACATTGATCTCGTGAAAAACGAGGAATCTTCGAAGGAATAAACCAGCATGAATCTGATTCGTGACATGTTCCGTCAGTCGATGGCTGACGAACACTTCGACGCCATTAAGATCGGCATCGCCTCTCCCGAGAAGATCCGTTCGTGGTCTTTCGGCGAGGTCAAGAAGCCGGAGACGATTAACTACCGTACCTTCAAGCCCGAACGCGACGGCCTGTTCTGCGCCAAGATCTTCGGGCCCATCAAGGACTACGAGTGCTTGTGCGGCAAGTACAAGCGCCTGAAGCACCGCGGCGTCGTCTGCGAAAAGTGCGGCGTTGAAGTGACGCTCTCCAAGGTGCGCCGCGAACGCATGGGCCACATCGAACTGGCCAGCCCCGTTGCGCACATCTGGTTCTTAAAGAGCCTGCCCTCCCGTATGGGCATGGTGCTCGACATTCCGCTGCGCGACATCGAACGCGTGCTTTATTTCGAAGCCTACTGCGTGGTCGACCCCGGCCTCACGCCGCTTGAACGCGGCCAGCTGCTCACGGAAGAGGAACTGATCCTCAAGACCGAAGAGTATGGCAACGACTTCAAGGCGATGATGGGTGCCGAGGCCATCCGCGAGCTTCTGCACAACATTGACATTGATCAGGAAGTCGCCAACCTGCGTCAGGAACTTTCGGGCACGACCTCGGAAGCCAAGATCAAGAAGTTTGCCAAGCGCCTGAAGGTGCTCGAAGGCTTCCAGCGCTCCGGCATCAAGCCCGAATGGATGATTCTGGAAGTGCTTCCGGTGCTTCCGCCCGACCTGCGTCCGCTGGTGCCGCTCGACGGCGGCCGCTTTGCGACCTCCGATCTGAACGATCTGTATCGCCGCGTCATCAACCGCAACAATCGTCTGAAGAAGCTCCTTGAACTCAAGGCGCCGGACATCATCGTGCGCAACGAAAAGCGCATGCTGCAGGAAGCTGTCGACAGTCTGCTCGACAACGGCCGTCGCGGCAAGGCGATGACCGGCCCGTCCAAGCGTCCGCTGAAGTCGCTCGCCGACATGATCAAGGGCAAGTCCGGCCGCTTCCGTCAGAACCTGCTCGGCAAGCGCGTCGACTACTCTGGCCGTTCCGTGATTACGGTGGGTCCGGAACTGCGTTTGCATCAGTGCGGTCTGCCCAAGCTGATGGCGCTGGAACTCTTCAAGCCCTTCATCTTCAATAAGCTCGAACAGCGCGGTCTGGCGACCACGATCAAGAGCGCCAAGAAGATGGTGGATAACCAGGAACCCGTCGTTTGGGACATCCTGGAAGAAGTGATTTACGAGCATCCCGTGATGCTCAACCGTGCACCGACCCTGCACCGTCTCGGCATTCAGGCCTTTGAGCCGAAGCTGATCGAAGGCAAGGCCATCCAGCTGCACCCGCTCGTTTGCGCGGCTTTCAACGCCGACTTCGACGGTGACCAGATGGCTGTGCACGTCCCGCTGTCGCTTGAAGCCCAGCTCGAAGCCCGTTGCTTGATGCTCTCGTCGAACAACGTGCTCTTCCCGGCCAACGGCGATCCGTCCATCGTGCCGTCTCAGGACATGGTGCTCGGCCTGTACTACGCCACCCGTGAACGCATCAATGCGCCGGGCGAAGGCATCTTCTTTGCCGATACGGCTGAAGTGCAGCGTGCTTTGGACGCCGGTCAGGTTGCTCTGCAGACGCGTTGCACGGTTCGCATCCGCGAATACGAAAAGGTGGAAGGCAGCGACGAATTCCGTCCGGTCGTCAAGCGTTACGAAACGACTGTCGGCCGTGCGCTTCTGTCGGAAATCCTGCCCCAGGGCATGAGCTTTGCCGAACTCAACCGCACGCTCAAGAAGAAGGAAATCGCTCGTCTGATCAACGTGTGCTACCGCCGCTGCGGTCTGCGTGCGACGGTGATCTTCGCCGACAAGCTCAAGGATAACGGCTATCGTCTGGCTACCCGCGCCGGCATCTCGATCTGCATCGGCGACATGTCCGTGCCGCAGAAGAAGTTCGAGCTCGTGAGCGCCGCCGAAAACGAAGTCAAGGCGATCGAAGAGCAGTACACCTCCGGTCTCGTGACCAAGGGCGCTACAACAAGGTGATCGACATCTGGGGTCGTACGGCTGACGAAGTCGGCAAGGTGATGATGAAGGAGCTTTCGAGCGAACCCGTCGTCAACCGCCACGGTGAAAAGGTGAGCCAGGAATCGTTCAACTCCATTTACATGATGGCTGACTCCGGTGCTCGCGGTTCGGCAGCTCAGATTCGTCAGGTTGCCGGTATGCGTGGTCTGATGGCCAAGCCCGACGGCTCGATTATTGAAACGCCGATTACCTCGAACTTCCGCGAAGGTTTGAATGTTCTGCAGTACTTCGTGTCGACCCACGGTGCCCGTAAGGGTCTGGCCGATACGGCTCTGAAGACCGCTAACTCCGGTTACCTGACCCGTCGTCTCGTCGACGTGACGCAGGACTTGGTGGTGCTCGAAGATGATTGCGGCACGACCAACGGCGTTGAAATGCGCGCTCTCGTGGAAGGCGGTGAAGTCATTCAGGCCCTGCGCGATCGAATCCTCGGCCGCGTGACCGCCGAAGACGTCTACGACATGCAGCACAACGTGGTTGTGGCTCGCGGTACGCTCATCGACGAAAACATTTGCGACAAGATTGATGCCGAAGGCATTGATGTGGTCAAGGTGCGTACGCCGCTTACCTGCGAAACCCGCTACGGCCTGTGCGCCAAGTGCTACGGCCGCGACCTCGGCCGCGGTACGCTCGTCAACGCCGGTGAAGACGTCGGCGTGATCGCCGCTCAGTCCATCGGTGAACCGGGTACCCAGCTCACCATGCGTACGTTCCACATCGGTGGTGCCGCTTCGCGTGCCGCCGTGGCAAGCAGCGTGGAAGCCAAGAACTCCGGTTTGGTGGCCTTCACCGACGCCATGCGTTATGTGACCAACGGCAACGGCGAGCTCGTCGTGATTTCCCGTTCCGGCGAAATCGTCATCAACGACGCTCAGTCCGGCCGCGAACGCGAACGCCACAAGGTTCCGTACGGTGCCACGCTTCTGTGCAGCCTCGGCAGTGAGGTCAAGGCCGGCCAGCAGCTCGCGACGTTCGATCCGATGACGCTGCCGATCGTGTCCGAATACGCCGGTACCGTTCGCTTCGAAAACGTGGTCGAAAACGTGACCGTGATGAACCAGGTCGACGAAGTCACGGGCTTGAGCTCAATGGTCGTCATCGACCCGAAGCGCTCCGCCGCCGGTTCCAAGAGCAAGGGCACGAAGACGACTGCCGCCAACGTGATGCGTCCGGTGGTGCACCTCGTCGACGAAAACGGCAACGACGTCAAGATCCCGGGTACGGATCACACCGTGACGATCCAGCTGCCCGTCAACGCCATTATCGTGGTGCGCGACGGTCAGAGGATTCACGAAGGCGAAATTCTTGCCCGTATCCCGCGCGAAAGCCAGAAGACCCGCGACATTACGGGTGGTCTGCCGCGTGTGGCCGAGCTCTTTGAAGCCCGCAGCCCGAAGGATGCCGGCATGCTCGCCGAGGAAACCGGTACGGTTACGTTCGGTAAGGAAACCAAGGGCAAGCAGCGTCTGATCATTACCGATCTGAACGGCAACGAGCACGAATGCCTGATCTCCAAGGACAAGCAGATTCTCGTGCACGACGGCCAGATGGTTCAGCGCGGTGAAGAAATCGTTGAAGGTCCGGCCGATCCGCACGACATCCTGCGTCTGCTCGGTATCGAAGCTTTGGCCCGCTACATCGTGGACGAAGTTCAGGACGTGTACCGTCTGCAGGGTGTGAAGATCAACGACAAGCACATCGAAGTGATTGTTCGTCAGATGCTTCGCCGTGTGCAGATCGTGGATGCGGGCGATACGCACTTCATCCCGGGCGAACAGGTCGAACGCAGCGAAATGCTCGACGAAAATGATCGCGTCAAGGCCGAGGGCGGCACGCCTGCCACGTACCAGAACGTGCTGCTCGGTATCACGAAGGCTTCGTTGTCGACCGACTCCTTCATCTCGGCGGCTTCCTTCCAGGAAACCACCCGCGTGCTCACCGAGGCTGCCATCATGGGCAAGCGCGACGATCTGCGCGGCCTGAAGGAAAACGTCATCGTCGGTCGCCTGATTCCTGCCGGTACCGGCCTTGCCTATCACAAGGCCCGCCGCGAGAAGGAAGTGATGGAACAGCGTCTGGCTCAGGCGCAGGAACCGTCCGAGGCTCGTTTGGCTGCCGAAGAATTCTTCGAAGGCATGGACACCAAGGCCGAGGCCGAGAAGATTCGCGACGAATTCGCTTTCGACAGCGAAGCGTCCGGCAACTCTCAGGGTCTGTCGGCTGCCCGCCGCGCCGCTGAAGAACTCTTCTCCCGCTGGGCTGAAGACGATTCGGACGCCAAGAAGGGCGAATAAGCCGTGACTGTGCGGGAGCTTCGAGGCTCCCGACAAAGGCTCTTTTCCAAGAAACCCGAGTTTCTGACGGAAAAGAGCCTTTTTTGTTGTGCGCCCAACAGTGCTCGTGTGCCTGTGTGGTGAAAGTCCGCTGATCGCCAGTTCAAGGGAAGATCCCGCGACTCTGCAGAGTCAGGGAGGTAACGAACTGATGAAGAAAGCCGGCAGCAAAGCGCTACCCCGACGCACAGGAATCGGATGAGAGACGGGGCGATCGGGAGGGAGATCCTGCGGGGCGTCTCTCTGCCTGATTCAAAAATCATGTGCCAATCAAAGGCTTCCCGTTATTCTTTTTGCCCGTATCGAGAGATAACTCTCATGTTTTGAGATCTGCTTTTGACGTTGAGCGCGCTAGATTGCCGGAGGATGCGTCTCGCCGATTTGCCAATCGGCGGG
>ONZX01001622.1_pt1 | contig 10917 bp, 5 predicted proteins | sample 1671831 | NCBI WGS metagenome assembly ONZX01 (sample SAMN06348197, study PRJEB24527) | human gut metagenome | reverse complement strand
ACATCCGGCGGCAGAGCGTGCCGCAGGACGCCCGGCTCAAGCAGCTGGTTTTGACCGAGGAGGGCATCCAACGGCACGAAAAGACCCTGCTGTCCTTCCACCAGACCGACGATTATGTGGCCGGATTGCTGACCGAGGAGGAGAACGCAGAGCTGCTGCGGCTGCTGAACAAGCTGCGGGAAGCACTGAAATAACCACCTTTTCCGTCAAAGCGCCGAAAAAGGACTTACTAAATTAGCAATTATGAACATTTTTCGAAACGTCTTGACATTTAAATTGTTTTGTATAAAATTGTTTTGTACCAAACAAATAAATTCAACAGGAGGGAACTCAGATGATCAAAAAGCTTGTGTCGCATCTGGGCGAGTATAAAGCCGCCTCGATCAAGACACCGTTCTTTGCTGCGCTGGAAGCCATTATGGATGTGCTGCTGCCCACCATCATGGCCTTTATCATCGACCAGGGCATTGAAAAGGGCGATATGAACGCTATCATCCGCTACGGCCTGCTTACCTTTCTGGTGGCAGCCATTGCGCTGGTGCTGGGCGTGCTGGCGGGCAAGTATGCCGCCGAGGCATCCACCGGCTTTGCCGGAAATCTGCGCGATGCCATGTATGAAAATATCCAGCATTACTCTTTTTCCAACATCGACAAATTCTCTACGGCAGGTCTTGTTACCCGCATGACCACCGACGTGACCAACGTGCAGAACGCTTTCCAGATGATCCTGCGCATGTGCGTGCGCGCCCCGGTGCATCTGGTGTTTGCAATGTTCATGGCTGTGGTTATTGGCGGCCCGCTGTCGCTGGTGTTCGTGGTGGCAGTGGCCTTTCTGGTGGCGGTGCTGGCTGCCATCATGATCCCTACCTTCCGCATCTTTGACCGGGTGTTCAAGAACTATGATAACCTCAACGCCTCGGTGCAGGAGAATGTCTCTGCCATCCGCGTGGTCAAGAGCTTTGTGCGCGAGGGCTTCGAGAACGAAAAATACACCGCCGCCTGCGAGAGCCTGTATAAGCAGTTCGTCAACGCGGAAAGCCGCCTGAGCTTCAATAACCCCGCCATGCTGGTGGCGGTGTACGGCTGCAACATCGCGCTGAGCTGGTTCGGCGCAAAATATGTGCTGCACGGTGCCATTACCACCGGCCAGCTGAACGCCCTGTTCGGCTATGTCATGAACATCCTCATGGCACTGATGATGCTGAGCATGGCCTTTGTCATGATCGCCATGTCCGCCGCCTCTGCCAAGCGTATCGTGGAGGTGCTGGACGAGCACACCGACCTGCCCCCGGCAAAGCAGCCGGTGCAGCAGGTGGCAGACGGCAGCATCCAGTTTGACCACGTTACCTTCAAGTATAAGCACGGCAGCGGTCAGCCGGTGCTGAACGATATCAGCTTTACCATCCGGCCCGGCGAGACGCTGGGCATCATCGGCGGCACCGGCAGCGCAAAGTCCAGTCTGGTGCAGCTGATCCCCCGCCTGTACGATGCCGAGAGCGGCACCGTGCGGGTGGGCGGTGTGGACGTGCGGGACTATAATCTTGACGTGCTGCGCCGCGAGGTCTCCATGGTGCTGCAGAAGAACGTGCTGTTCAGCGGCACCATTCTGGATAACCTGCGCTGGGGCGATGCCAACGCCACCGAGGAAGAGTGCATCCGCATGGCAAAGCTGGCCTGCGCGGATGAGTTCATCCAGCGCTTCCCGGATAAGTACAATACATGGATCGAGCAGGGCGGCTCCAACGTGTCCGGCGGCCAGAAGCAGCGCCTGACCATCGCCCGCGCCCTGCTGCGTAAGCCCAAGGTGCTGATTTTGGACGACTCCACCAGCGCCGTGGATACCGCGACCGATGCCAAGATCCGCAAGGCCTTCCGGGAGGAGATCCCCGGCACGACCAAGATCATCATTGCACAGCGCATTTCCTCGGTGCAGGATGCAGACCGCATTCTGGTGCTGGAGAACGGCCAGATCAACGGTCTGGGCACCCACGCAGAGCTGCTGGCGACCAACGCCATCTATCAGGAGGTCTACAACAGCCAGACGCAGGGCGGCGGCGATTTTGACAAGCAGGGAGGTGCGCAGTAATGGCAGTAAAAGAAGTACATGGCCCCGGCCCGCGGGGCGCACGGGGGCCGCGCCCCAAGGTGGAAAACCCGGGCAAGCTGCTGAAGCGCATCATGGATGAGGTGTTCCGCAACTATCTGCCCCACTGCATCCTTGTGCTTATCTGCATTGTGGTCAGCGCGCTGGCCAATGTGCAGGCCAGCCTGTTCTTGCAGACCTTGATGGACGATTACATCGTGCCCATGACCCGCCAGCAGAACCCCAGCTTTGCACCACTGGCCGGTGCATTGGTGCGGATGTGCTGCATCTACCTTGTGGGCATTCTGGCCGCATGGGCCAACGCCCGCATCATGGTCAACGTAACGCAGGGCACGCTGCGCAATCTGCGCACCAAGCTGTTCACCCACATGGAAAGCCTGCCCATCCGGTATTTTGATACCCATCCTCACGGCGATATCATGTCCGTGTACACCAACGACGTGGATACCCTGCGCCAGATGCTCAGCCAGAGCATCCCGCAGCTGGTGTCCAGCGTCATCACCATCGTGTCGGTGTTCTTCAGTATGTGTATGCTCAGCTGGCAGCTGACCATCGTTACCATGCTCATGGTGGCGCTGATGCTGTTCTGCTCCAAGCAGATCGCAAAAAGCTCCTCCAAGTACTTCATCCAGCAGCAGCGGGATCTGGGCAAGGTGAACGGCTACATCGAGGAGATGATGGAGGGCCAGAAGGTGGTCAAGGTGTTCACCCACGAGCAGCAGACCCTTGCCGGCTTCCGTGAGTTGAACGACCAGCTGAAGGAAAGCGCCAAGCAGGCCAACGCCTTCTCCAACATCATGATGCCGGTCAACGCCCAGCTGGGCAACATCAGCTACGCCATCTGCGCACTGGTTGGTGCAGCCATGGCCGTGGGCGGTGTCGGCGGCATGACCCTTGGCACCGTGGTGGCCTTCCTCAGCCTGAACAAGGGCTTCAACATGCCCATCAGTCAGGTGTCCATGCAGGCCAACAGCGTCATCATGGCACTGGCCGGTGCCGAGCGCATCTTCAAGATGATGGACGAGCCCAGCGAGACCGACGAGGGCTATGTGACGCTGGTAAACGCCAAGTACGACCGCAACGACCAGCTGGTGGAAACTGCCGAGCGCACCGGCCTGTGGGCGTGGAAGCACCCCCACCACGACGGCACTACCACCTACCACAAGCTGGCAGGCGACATCACCTTTACGGACGTGGACTTTGGCTATGTGCCGGAAAAAACGGTGCTGCACGACATCAACCTGTATGGCCGTCCGGGGCAGAAGATCGCTTTTGTCGGCTCCACCGGTGCGGGCAAGACTACCATCACCAACCTGATCAACCGCTTCTACGATATTCAGGATGGCAAGATCCGCTATGACGGCATCAACATTCATAAGATCAAAAAGGCTGATCTGCGCCGCTCGCTGGGCATCGTGCTGCAGGACACCCACCTGTTCACCGGCACGGTGATGGAGAACATCCGCTACGGACGGCTGGAGGCCACCGATGAAGAGTGCATCGCCGCCGCCCGTCTGGCCAACGCAGATGGCTTTATCAAGCGTCTGCCGGAGGGCTACAACACCATGCTGACCGGCGATGGTGCCAACCTCTCGCAGGGACAGCGCCAGCTGCTTGCCATTGCCCGCGCAGCCGTGGCAGACCCGCCGGTGCTGATCCTGGACGAGGCGACCTCCTCCATCGATACCCGCACCGAGGCGCTGGTGCAGCGCGGCATGGACGGCCTGATGTACGGCCGCACCAGCTTTGTCATCGCCCACCGCCTGTCCACCGTCCGCAATGCAGACTGCATCGTGGTGCTGGAGCAGGGCCGCATCATCGAGCGCGGCAGCCACGACGAGCTGATCGCCAAAAAGGGCAAGTATTACCAGCTTTATACCGGTAATCTGGCCGAGAACTAAACAATTTCCCACCTTCTCACAAAGCCGCCGCACAGCCATGCCGCCGTGCGGCGGCTCTTTTTTACTCCCATGAAGAAGCAATTCTGGAAAATCCGCAGATTTTCCAGAATTGCAAATATAAAAATAATTTTCCGCTGAAGATGGCCAAAGCGCACGCGGCGGCCATTCAAAATCGTCCGCTCCACGGTATACAAATGCCCCGGGCTGTGCTAGAATGGAGCAAACGAGAAAAAGGCTGGTGAGTGTATGCACCCTCTGACGGAATATCCCCGCCCGGCCATGCGCCGGGACAGCTACGAGAACCTGAACGGCCTGTGGCAGTACGCCATCACTGCCTCGGCGCAGCGTCCGGCGGGCTGGGACGGCGAGATCTTAGTGCCCTACGCGCCGGAGTGCCGCGCCTCCGGGGTGGGGCGCACATTGCAGCCCGGGCAGTGGCTGCACTATCATCGGTACTTTGCGCCGCCCGCCGGGACGGGCGGCAGGGTGCTGCTGCATTTCGGCGCAGTGGACTACGCCTGTGCCGTGCAGGTGAACGGCCATCTGGTGGGCGGCCACCGGGGCGGATACTGGCCCTTTACGCTGGATATCACCGCGCAGCTCAACGGCACAGGCCGCAACAGCCTGTGGGTGGCGGTGCAGGACCCCACCGGCCACGGCACACAGGCGCGGGGCAAGCAGACTTTGCAGCCCGGCGGGATGTTCTACCCTGCGCAGAGCGGCATCTGGCAGACGGTCTGGCTGGAGCGCGTGCCGGAAAATTACATCCAGTCTCTCACCGTTACGCCGGACTATGATGCCCGCACCGTGACCGTGAAAGTGCATACCTCTGCGCCCGGCGGTGCGGCGAACCTGTGGGCGGTAGTGCGCGCCGGGGGTGTGACCATTGCCGAGGACTGGGGCAGCGATGAGGCCGACCAGGACGGTGAGGTGACGCTGCATATTGCGAAGGAGTATTTCTTCCCATGGAGCCCGGACACGCCCTTTTTGTACGACCTGACCGTGGGCACCACACAGGGAGAAGAAGAGCAGTTCGACACTGTGCACAGCTACTTTGCCCTGCGCAAGTGGAGCTGCGCACCGGACGCAAGGGGCGTGCTGCGCTTCTGTCTGAACGACAAGCCCATCCTGCTCAACGGCCTGCTGGATCAAGGCTACTGGCCGGAGGGATTGTACACCCCGCCCTCGGATGCGGCGGTGGAACGGGAGCTGAGCGAGGTAAAGGCGCTGGGCTACAACCTGCTGCGCAAGCACGCAAAGATCGAGCCGCAGCGCTGGTACTACCACTGCGACAGGCTGGGACTTGTGGTCTGGCAGGATATGGTCAACGGCGGCAGTAAGTATAACCTGTGGTTCGTCACCTACCTGACCAATGTTTTGCAGCCGCTTATGCGCCGCCTGCCGGACAAGGCGGCGCTGTGGGGGCTGCTGAGCCGGGGCAGCGAAAGCAGCCGGGAAGAATACCGCCGGGAACTGGCAGATACGGTGCAGGCGCTGTGCTGCCATCCCTGCGTGGGCTGCTGGGTGCCCTTTAACGAGGGCTGGGGACAGTACGATGCCGCCGGGGCGGTGCAAGCCATCCGCGCGCTGGACGATACCCGCCTTGTGGACGAAGCCAGCGGCTGGTACGATCAGGGCGGCGGGGATATATACTCCCTGCACAACTACTTCTACCCCCTGCGGGTGCGCCCGCAGACCCGCACCGTGGCGCTGAGCGAGTACGGCGGTATCGCATGGCCCATGCCCGGGCACGAGCCGCCCCGCAAGACCTACGGCTACGGCACGGCCAAAAGCAGGGAGGAGCTGACCGCCCGCTACAAAAAATTGCAGCTGGGCACAGTGCTGCCGCAGCTGCAAAAGGGGCTTTCGGCGCTGGTATACACCCAGCTGACCGACGTGGAGGACGAGGTGAACGGCCTGTTTACCTACGACCGCACCGCCATCAAGCCGGACGCCAACGCCGTCCGTTCGGTGAACGCCGCCCTTGCCGCAGAGTTTGCAAGGGTAATAAAATAAAAACAACGCCCGGGTTTTCCACATTCTTCCTTTCGGAACGTGGAAAACCCGGGCGTGTTGTTTTTACAAAGCCATTAGCTGTTGGCGCTGTTGGCGCTGGTGGCGTTTACGATCTTGGAAGCGGGCAGCTTGCCCATGGCAGAGCTGCTCAGGGTGCTGTCCAGCTGGGCACCGTAGGCGGCAAGGGCATCGTCCAGCTCCTCGCCCTTCATGTCGCTCAGGATCTGGCTGCGCAGAGCATCCAGCGTGGAAACGCTCAGCGGATCCAGACGGACGGCCAACATCAGGGCGTAGCCGGTGTACTGGATGGCGGCTGCCTGCCCGTAGGCAAGGCCGCGCAGGGTATCGGCGGCACCCTCCTGCGTAAAGGCGTCGGTCAGGTCGCTTTCGCTCAGCAGGTCGGTCTGCAAGGTGCTGGTGGAGGGAACCTCGGCGTCCAGCACAGCGCAGATATCGGTCAGTGCGCTGCTTGCGATGCTGTTAAAGGCGGTCAGCTGGCTGGAGGCGTCCTCCGGGGCGGCGGCGTTGTAGCTGTCCGCAGCCTTCTGGGCAAGGGAGAGCATCTCGGCCTTCTGGTCATCGCTGGCAAAGGCGAAGGTGCTGGTGTTGTACAGGGGCACGGTGATAAAGCCGATCTCGTACATGGTGCTGTCCAGATGCTCGGTCAGCTCGCCGTCCTCCACAGGGGTCTCGCCGTCCTTGCCGTAGACAAGATCCAGCAGCAGGGTGTGCTTGTACTGCAGCTGCTGGAACAGCTTCAAGGTCTCCAGCCCGATGCCGTTGGCAGTGTAGGCATCGCCGTAGTTATCCATCAACTGCTGGGCGTAGCTGTCGGCGGCAGACTTCTGTTCCTCGGTCAGCTGGCCGCCCAGTTCAGTAAAGCGGGCATCCACAGCGGCAAGGGTCTGCAAAGTCTCAAGGGTCTTTTGCGCCACATAGTCCTTTACCACGGCGGTCTCGCCGGTGTCGGCATCGGTGGTGATGGTGGCCTTGAGGAAGGAATTCACCTTGCTGGTGTCCTGCTCAGAGTCCGCCAGCTGTGCAGCCTGCTGGTAGGCATCGTACTGCGCCAGCAGGTACAGGCCGCTGGTCACCTCAAAATCGCCGATCTTGCCCACGGTGTCCGGGGTGGAGAGTGCGCAGCCCACAAGGCTGACGGTCAGTGCAAGTGCGCATACCAGCGCAAGCAGTTTCTTTTTCATGCGTTTTGCTCCTTATTTGTTTTTATAAAACCCTCTCAGTCACGTTTGCGCGTGCCAGCTCCCCCTGTTTGGGGAGCTTTTTCGCGTTCTGTGCCAGTCAGGATATCTGCCATGGCTTTCAGGATGTTTTGCAGCAGTTCCAGCGGCTTTTCGTCCGGCTGCAATACCACCGAGAGATAGGGCTTTGTGCCCGCCCCGGCGGTGACACGGCCATTGAAAGCTTGCAGCAGGCCGCGGATCATGGCAAGGTCCAGCGTTTCCAGATTCAGCACAAGGGTATCCTTCTTCTGGGTCACCTCGTACACGCCCACGGCAGCGGCCTGTACGCGGACAAGGGAAACGTTGACCAGATCGCTCACCGAGGGCGGCGGGTCGCCGTAGCGGTCGATGAGCTCGTCCAGCACATCGGCGGCGTCCTCCGGGGTCTGGATGGCGGCAATGCGCTTGTAGGCTTCGATGCGGCCCGCGCCGTCCGGGGTATACTTTTCCGGGATAAAGGCGTCCACCCGCAGGTCCACAAGACAATCGCTCTTGTCCCGCTGGACGGGCTCGCCCCGCGCTCGGGCAATGGCCTGTCCCAGCATTTTGACGTAGAGGTCGTAGCCCACGGCTTCCATGTGGCCGTGCTGGCTGTGCCCCAGCAGACTGCCTGCGCCGCGAATCTGCAGATCCCGCATGGCAATGCGGAAGCCGGAGCCGAAAGCGGTGAACTCTCGGATGGCAGAAAGCCGCTTCTGGGCGATATCGGTCAGGGTCTTGTCCCGGCGGAAGGTGAAGTAGGCGTAGGCCTTGCGGCCGGAGCGTCCTACCCGCCCACGGATCTGGTACAGCTGCGCCAGACCCATGCGGTCGGCGTCCTCAATGATGAGGGTGTTGCAGTTGCGCACATCAATGCCGGTCTCAATGAGGGTGGTGCAGACCAGAATGTCGATCTCGCCGTTCAGCAGGTGCTGCCATACAGGGTTCAGCTCTTCCTCGGTCATCTTGCCGTGGGCAATGCCCACCCGCGCACCCGGCACCATCTGGCTGACATGGGCGGCGCAGGCTTCAATGTTGTCCACCCGGTTGTGCAGGTAGTACACCTGCCCGCCCCGGGCAAGCTCCTTCTTCATGGCTTCGGCAAGGATAACATCGTTGTATTCCAGCACAAAGGTCTCCACCGGCTGCCGCTCGATGGGCGGCTGCTCAATGGTGGAAAGATCCCGGATGCCGCTCATGGCCATGTTCAATGTGCGGGGGATGGGGGTGGCCGACAGGGTGAGCATATCCACCCCGATGAAGTTTTCCTTCAGCTTTTCCTTGTGCTTCACGCCAAAGCGCTGTTCCTCATCAATGATGACAAGGCCGAGGTCGTGGAACTTCACATCTTTGGACAGCAGCCGGTGGGTGCCCACCACGATATCCACGCTGCCGGCCTGTAAGCCGCGCAACGTCTCCTTCTGCTGCTTGGCGGTGCGGAAGCGGGACAGCATCCCGATCTTTACCGGGAAGGCCTCCATGCGGGAGAGCAGGGTGTTGTAGTGCTGCCACGCCAGCAGGGTGGTGGGTGCCAGCAGGGCGCATTGCTTGCCGCCCATGATGCACTTGAAGGCGGCGCGCAGCGCCACTTCGGTCTTGCCCACGCCCACATCGCCGCAGAGCAGACGATCCATGGGGTAACCCTTTTCCATGTCCTGCTTGATCTCGGCGGTGGCGTGCAGCTGGTCGTCGGTCTCGTCGTAGTCAAAGCGGGTCTCAAAGTCCCGCTGCCAGTCGCCGTCCGGCGGGAAGGCGTAGCCCGTGGCCTGACGGCGGCGGGCGTAAAGCTCGATCAGCTCCTGCGCCATCTCCTCGGTGGCCTTTTTTACCTTGGCGCGGGTGCGTTGCCACTCGGTGCCGCCCAGCTTTGCCAGCTTTACCTTTTCCTCATCGCCGGGGGCGGTGTAGCGGCTGAGCAGATCCAGCTGGGTCACCGGCACATACAGCACGTCCGAGCCGGAATACTGCACCTTGAGGTAGTCCTTGGTAGCGCCCTGCACCTCCAGCCGCTGGATACCGGCGTACATCCCGATGCCGTGGCTCTGGTGCACCACATAGTCCCCGGGCTTGATGTCTGAAAGGCTGGACAGGGCGTTTTTATTCTTCTTGCGCTTTTTGGCTTCGGCGGCGGCTTCCTCGTCCAGACCATGACGGCGGCTGGAAAGCACCGCTGCGTGGGCAAAGGGGAAGGTGCACCCGGCGGTCAGATGCCCGGGCAGCACCTGCAAAATGCCCTTGGCAGGGCGCACATCCCGGCTCATGCTCACGGCGTAGCCCTTGTCGGCAAGGTCGCGGGTCAGAGCGGCTGCGCCCTTGGGTGTACCGGCAAACAGGGTGACGGCATAGCCTTGGGCAATGAGCGGGTCTAAGTCCTCCCGCAGGGAGGCAAGGTCGCCGTTCCAGTTGGGGGCGGCAAAGGCCTCGGCGTTGATGAGGTCTTTCAGTTTGAACTCGTTCATCCCGCGCAGGAAATTCTCGCACAGCAGGGTACTGTTGCTCTGGGCGGCAATGACAAGATCGTCCATGGTCTGGTACAGCACATCCAGCCCGGGGCAGAGCACGCCCTCCTCCAGCAGCCCGGTCAGCTCCTCGCTGCGGCGGAACTCGGTGGCCTTTTGGGCATCCCGGATGCCGCCCACCTCGTCCAGAATGAACAGCGGCGTGTCCAGATGGTCCAGCAGCGTGGCGGGGGCGGGGTAGCGGATGCCGTAATATTTATCCATGGCCTCCGGCATCAGGCCGGAATCCAGCTGGGAAAGATCGGCTTCGGTGGCCTTTTCCAGCGCGGTGCGGTGCTTGCCGCGCGCCTTTTTGATGGCATCGCGCAGCGCTTCGGCGGTCTCGGCGGCGCTGCCGAACAGCACCTCGCGGGCAGGGGAGAGGTAGATTTTTTCCAGTGCGCCGTCCCGCCGCTGGGTCAGCAGGTCAAAGGAGGACATGGAGTCGATCTCGTCGTCCCAGTACTCCACGCGGGCGGGCTGACGCATATCCGGCGCGTAGATATCCACGATATCGCCGCGCACGCTGAACTGTCCCGGGCCGTCCACCTGACTGCGGCGCACATACCCGGCGGCAAACAGCCGCGCCACCAGCGCCTCGCGGTTATACACCATGCCGGGCTTCAGGGTGAGGGTGTTCTGGATGAATTCTGCCCGGGGCACGGTGTACTGCAAAAGTGCCTCGGCGGGCACGCAGACGGCCTGCAGCCGTCCGCCCGCCAGTGCACCCAGCACCGAAAGGCGGCGGTACTCGTACTCGCGGCCTGCACCCTCCACCGGGCGCAGCATAAAGTCGCGCGGGGGGAACACCGCTGCGGTAAGCCCCAGCGCCTTGAGGTCGTCCGCAAAATGGGTGGCCTCGGCTTCGCCGGGGGTCACGATGCAGAGCACCCGGCCAAGGTCTTTTTGCAGTGCGGCATACAGCAGCGCCCGGCCTGCGGGCGGCAGACCGAACAGCGCCGCCGGCCCTGCCGAGCCAAAGCTTGCGGCGACCTTCTGATATTCCGGTGTGGCCTTGAGCAAGGCTTCGTACATGGAAAAACCTCCTTTCCTGTCAGGATGCGGGAAAATAACGATTTTGAATATCCTCCGCTTATCGGGTTGCGGCACCCAGCATCCGCAGCGTGCCTTGGGCGGCACTTGCGTCTTGCTGGCCGCTGCCCCAACAACTCCTCCCT
>ONZX01001618.1_pt1 | contig 10929 bp, 7 predicted proteins | sample 1671831 | NCBI WGS metagenome assembly ONZX01 (sample SAMN06348197, study PRJEB24527) | human gut metagenome | reverse complement strand
GCTGCCGCACCTCGCTCGCCGTATCGGCACTTAGAATTATGCGGTATTGCCCTAATAAAAACAACAGGAACATTGCAATGTACAGCAGTGTTCCTGTTGTTTTTTATGCCGAAGTTTATTGCGCATGGCGGGGTGTCACTATATATCATTACACGTGTCTTGACACGTGTAATGAACGGTGCTATACTGTCAAAGTTGGAATTACAGAAGAAACCGAGGAAACCACATGAAAATGGCTAATATGGATGACTATTTTGACGTAGTCATCGTCGGCACCGGCGCTGCGGGCCTTTACTGCGCCCTGAATCTGCCTGCGCGGTACCGCATTCTTCTGCTTACAAAGCAGAAAGCGGACGAGAGCGACTCCTTCCTTGCGCAGGGCGGCATTTGTATGCAGCATGGCGAGGCAGACTACCGCCCATTTTTTGATGATACGATGCGGGCAGGACATTACGAGAACAACCCCGCCACAGTAGACCTGATGATTCGTTCCTCCAACTCGATCATCCGGGATCTGGTGCGCCGCGGCGTCCGCTTTGCGCGGGATGACCACGGGGCTCTGCGCTTTACCCGGGAGGGTGCACACTCCCGCCCGCGCATTCTGTTCCATGAGGATATTACCGGCCACGAGATCACCCAGACCCTGCTGAACGAGGTCCTGCGCTGCGAGAACATCGAACTGCGCGAGCATACGACTCTGCTGGATTTCTTCGCCGATGCCTCGGCCTGCGGCGGTGTCATTGCTGCCGGCCCGGACGGCGAACCGCGAGCCATCGGGGCAGGGGCGGTGGTGCTGGCCTGCGGCGGCATCGGCGGGTTGTATAAAAACTCCACCAACTTCCCCCACATCACGGGGGATGCCATCGCCATGGCCCTGCGCCACGGCGTTGCCTGTGAGCACCTGGACTATATCCAGATCCACCCCACGACTTTGTACAGCCACCGGAAAGGCCGTCGCTTTCTGATTTCGGAATCGGTTCGCGGGGAGGGCGCGCTGCTGCTGGATAAAAACGGGAACCGCTTTACCAACGAATTGCAGCCCCGCGACGTGGTGAGCGCAGCGATCCGCGCACAGATGGAAAAGGACGGTACCGACCATGTGTGGGAGGATATGCGCCCCATCGGTGATACGGATATCCGTGAGCATTTCCCCAACATTCTGGAGCGCTGCGAGGAGGAGGGGTACGACCCCATCCATGAACCAATCCCCGTTGTACCGGCCCAGCATTATTTTATGGGTGGCATCACGGCGGACCTGAGCAGCCGCACAGCACTGCCCCGGCTGTATGCCTGCGGCGAGACCTGCTGCAACGGTGTGCATGGACGCAATCGGCTGGCCAGCAATTCCCTGCTGGAATCTTTGGTCTTTGCACAGCGCGCGGCAGATGATATACTATACGGAGAACCGCCTGTCTTTACAGGCGATAAGCCCGATTTGGCCCCATACCGTGAACAGGAACCGCTGTTTGCCGCGTATCGGCAGGAGGTTCTGACCGCTATTGAGAGGAGTAAAAACCATGAATGAGATCACCCAGCTGCTGCATATAGACCCGCTGCTGCTGCAAGCGCTGCGGGAGGATATTCCGGAGGAGGACGTTTCCACAAACGCCGTCATGCCCCACGCCTGTCCCGGCACCGTGGATCTGATTGCCAAGGAGGACGGCATTGTTGCCGGTCTGGCGGTCTATGCCCGCGTCTTTACGCTGCTGGACCCCGGCGCCAAGGTGGAATTCTTCTGCCGGGACGGCGATACCGTACAGCCCGGCCAGAAGCTGGCCGTTGTTACGGGCGATATACGCGCCCTGCTTTCCGGTGAGCGCGTTGCGCTGAACTACCTGCAGCGAATGAGCGGCATTGCCACCTATACCCATCAACTGTCTGCCCTGCTGGAAGGCACCGGCATCACCCTGCTGGACACCCGTAAGACCAGCCCCAACAACCGCATTTTTGAAAAGTACGCTGTCCGCGTTGGCGGCGGCAGCAACCACCGCACCGGCCTGTCCGACGGCGTTCTGCTGAAGGATAACCACATCGGCGCTGCCGGCGGCGTGGCGAAGGCCGTCAAGCTGGCCCGGCAGTATGCGTCTTTCGTCCGCAAGATCGAGGTGGAGGTTGAAACGCTGGAGCAGGTCAAAGAGGCCGTGGAAGCCGGTGCGGACATCATTATGCTGGATAACATGAGCGACGAGGATATGCGCAAGGCTGTGACTTTGATTGCAGGCCGCGCCAAGACCGAGTGCTCCGGCAATGTCACGCGGGAAAACATTGCCCGTCTGCGGGACATTGGCATTGACTATGTGTCCAGCGGCGCACTGACCCATTCGGCCCCCATTCTGGATCTTTCCATGAAGCATCTGCGCCCCCTGACCGCGGAGGAGGCCTGATATGACCACCGCAGAGCGCCGCGCCGCCATTTTGCAGCAGCTTGCCCATGCCCGAGCGCCTATTGCCGCCCGCACGCTGGCTACCCATTACGGCGTCAGCCGTCAGGTCATTGTGCAGGATCTGGCGGTCATACGGGCATCACACCCCGGGATCATTTCCACTGCACGCGGCTATGTGCTGGAGCAGCCTGATCAGCCCGCCGGCTGCACACGGGAGTTCAAGGTGCGCCACACACCTGACCGAACCGGGCAGGAGCTGAACCTGATTGTGGACTGTGGCGGCCGGGTCAAGAATATCAGCATCAGCCACCGGGTCTATGGCCGTATCACCGCCGAGATGGACATCCGTTCCCGGCAGGATGTGCGGGAATTTCTGCAATCGTTTGAGGACAGTTCCTCCACGGTGCTGTCCACCGCCACCGACGGCTACCACTATCATCTGGTGGAGGCAGCCACCCCGGACAGGCTGAGCCTGATCGAAAAAGAACTGAAAGAGCACGGTTTTCTGGCTCCGCTGCAACCGTGGGAGCATTGAAGAAAGAAAACGAGGCATAATTATGACTGTCCATGAACTGCAGCAGGAGATTCTGCGCCTGAAACGGGAAAAGAATATCTGCATCCTGGCCCATGCCTACCAGAGCCAGCCTGTGCTGGAAGTCGCCGATTACACCGGCGATTCCTACGGGTTGAGCGTGCAGGCGGCCAAAACCAACGCGGACGGGGTCATCATGTGCGGTGTGCGCTTCATGGCCGAGACCTGCAAAATTTTAAGCCCGGAGAAAACCGTCTGGCTGGCCAACCCCATGGCGGGCTGCCCTATGGCCGAGCAGCTTGATCTGGCGACCTTGCAGGAATTGAAAAAGCAGTACCCAGGCTACGCCGTGGTGGCGTACATCAATACAACTTCGGAGCTGAAAACAGCCTGCGATGTCTGTGTGACGTCCTCCAGCGCGCTGAAAATTTGCAGTGCGCTGGAAAACGATAAGATTCTGTTCATCCCAGATCCCAATTTGGGCGGCTATGTAGCAAAGCAACTGCCGGAAAAGCAGTTTGCCTTTTACCACGGCGGCTGCCCGCGCCATATCGTATGTTCGGCAGCAGATGTAGCCAAAGCCCGCGCTGCCCACCCGGAGGCGCTGCTTCTGGTTCATCCCGAATGCCGCCCCGAGGTCGTGGAGCAGGCTGATTATGTTGGCTCTACCACCGGCATTATGGCTTATGCAGAAAAGTCCGATGCCAAAGAGTTCATCATCGGCACGGAAAACAGCATCGTGGAGCACCTCTCCTATGCTTGCCCGGAAAAGCGGTTCTATCCGCTGGCCGTGCAGCTTACCTGCATGAACATGAAACTGACCACCCTGATGGACATTTACCATTGCCTGCAGGGCAGCGGCGGCGAGGAAATCACCCTGCCGCAGGACGTCATGCAGGGAGCCGGGCGCTGCATCCGCCGCATGGTGGAGCTGGGCGGCTGACAGATTGCGCATATCCGCAATGGCCATCTGATACGATCCGCTTGCATCCCGGCTCACACGGCGCTCTTTGCGGTATTGCCCTAAGAAACCAATAAAAAAGCATATACAGCATCGCGTTGCGAACCGCCGAGAGGCCGTTCGCCATAAACGCAGCTGTATATGCTTTTTACTTTGCCGTACAGATCCTTTGTACGCTATTTAAACGCGATCACGAATTCTGTTTAAAAACTTTATCCAGTGTTCCCATCAGGATGTTCACATCAATCGGTTTTGCAATATGTGCATTCATCCCTGCTTTGAATGCTTTTTGGCGGTCTTCCTCAAAAGCGTTGGCTGTCATGGCCACAATGGGAATGTTTGCCTTTTTATTGCTGCTCAATGTACGGATCTCCCGGGTGGCGGTGTATCCGTCCATTTTGGGCATCTGAATATCCATCAGGAGCAGATCATACTCATCCTCCGCAGCCTCGTTCATTCTGGCCACGGCATCCGTGCCGTCCTCAACGGCGTCCACTTTTAGTCCGGCTTCTTCCAGAATGGCCGTTGCAATCTCGCGGTTCAGTTCGTTATCCTCGACCAACAGCACCTTTTTGCCCGTATAGTCGCCGTGCTTGGGCAGAAGGGGCTGCCTGCCCGACACCACTTTGTGTGTCAGTGCATCGCGCAGTTCCGACATAAACAGCGGTTTGGAAACAAACGCCGTGACACCGGCCTGCCGGGCCTCGTCCTCAATGTCGGCCCAATCGTAGGCCGTCAATATGATGATCGGCGTGCCGGGTTCGATTACTTTACGGATCCTGCGCACCGTCTCAATGCCGTTCATATCCGGCATCAGCCAGTCAATGATGTAAACCTTGAACTCCGCACCTTGATTGTGCGCCTCCCTCGCGCGCAGGATGGCTTCCTTGCCGGAGGTCGTCCAGTCGGCTTCCATCTCAATTTCCCGCAGCATTTTGCTTACGCTCATGCAGGTCTGTGCATCATCATCCACAACCAGTGCACGGGTGCCTTTCAGGCCCGGAATCGGCGGATATTTCACCGATTCCGTACAAACCTTGCAGTCCAGGGTGACCGTAAACTCGCTGCCCTTTCCCTGCTCACTCTTGACGACGATGGTTCCGCCCATCATATCTACGATGTTTTTCGAGATGGCCATGCCAAGGCCCGTACCCTGAATGCCGCTTCTTGTCGCAGTCTGTTCCCGTGAAAAAGAGTCAAAAACGTGCGCCTGGAAGTCCTTCGACATACCGATACCGTTATCTTTCACGCTGAAAACAAAGGTCGCATACCCACTGCGGGCAGACGGCTTTTCTTCAACGCGGATATTGATGGTACCGCCCGCCGGTGTAAACTTGACAGCGTTGCCTACGATGTTGAGCAGGACCTGATTCAGGCGCAGCTTATCGGTGATAATATCCTCGTGGTGCACATCCTGCGTGTCGATGTAAAGGTCAAGCTGTTTGGCGCTGATATTGCCTTGAATGATCGTGCGCAGGTCGTGCAGTACATCGGGCAGGTGGACTTCTGTGTTGTCCAGTTTGACCGTGCCGCTTTCGATACGGCTCATATCCAGAATATCGTTGATCAGACTGAGCAGATGCTGGCCCGATACGCTGATTTTCTTCAGATACTCTTTGACAAGGTCAATGTTATCAATATGCGCCGTGGCAAGGGCCGTAAACCCGATAATGGCATTCATCGGGGTGCGAATATCGTGCGACATACTGTTCAGGAATACCGTCTTGGCCTTATTGGCGTGTTCCGCCGCCGCCAGTGCATCGCGCAGGGCATCCTCCTGCTTTTGCTCCCGCCGCTTTTCCTCGGTAGCGTCGCGGGTAGCAACCAATACGGCTGTTACGTTGCCGTCCGCGTCTTTTCGCTGCGGTGTGATCAGCGTAAGGATCCATTTTCTGTCGACAGTCTGAGACGTAAGAGCCAAAGAGGTGTGACCCTTCAGACGTTCGGCCACTGTCGTCATGTCCGTAAAGGCGAGATACTCCTCGCGGGATGGCTCCGCGATAATTTTCTCGATTTGCTCCTGCTGTACGGATCGTTTCAGTGCAAAGTGCTTCTGCTTCTTGACCGTATCTGACGCGTTCTTGACGATTTCAACGGTGTTTTTCTTCAAGTCCACCAGTGAAATGGACGTATACGCCGTGCCAAGCGCTGTGATAATTCCGGTACGTTTCTGGTGCTGCCGCAGCGCGTCTTTTTCCATTTTGGTCTGCCACAGCAGTGCCATTAAAAAGACCATTACGGCTATGGCCAGATAGGATGCACAGACAATGTTGCGCGTCATGAACACCTGAGATGCCGGGAAAAACACAAAGAGCGCATAGTTCTCGGTATTTTCCCGGCTGCCGTACCAGACGCCCTGATTGCTGTTCAGGCGCACAATGCCATCCTCCGCAGCACCGAAGGTTCCGTTATATAATTCCTGGCAGTCCTCTATTGCCTTGTTTACCTGTTTGCTGCTGTTGCTGCTGATGACCCTGCCGTTCTCCGTGATCGTAGCGATGCCGCCAAGCTCCAACGGAAAATCTTTCAACAGGGAATCCACCGTCAAATCTCCAATATCCTCATTGTCCTTCTGTATATAGGTAATCAGGATACCTGGTGCATCCGCGCGTGCCACCGCGGCAAAATCATAGAGTATCCCATTTTCTTCCAGACGGGTCGAGTATGTCTTTTTTGGATAATCAACGATATTGTGTACATAGGGGCTGTCGATCAGCTTCTCCCACAGCGGCATGGCGTTGCCGCCCTTTGTGGTCTGCATGACAACATTCAGGTTTTCATCTAATACAAGCGCACCGGTCAAACGCTGTTCCTCTGCAAAAGAGTCCAGGTCCTGCGTGCCGAAACCTTCCTTCAGCGTCATTTCGTTGCCAAGGCTTACCGTTTTATCCAGCAGGCGGACAAGGCTTTTCACGCGGTCGTTGGCCGCATCAGTCTCGTACTGCTCTAAGCGGATCTTTACAAAACCAATCGTTTCATCCAATGTATGACGCAGTGCAATTCGGTTCAGATTCGTGAATGTGATCCAAAGTACAATGCCGAACGCAACTAACACAAGCAAAAACAGTCTTTTTTTGCCGGACTGCTTTTTCTCATTCATTTTCCCTGTTCCCCCCACACAGTTTTTTCTGCATCAAGTCCGAATTTTTCTGCAACGCGGCCAATCGTTCCGTCCTGCTTCATATCTTCCAGAGTTTGAGTCAGCTGCACAGCCAAATCCTCATGGGTGTCCTTTGCGAAGGCAACGCCAAGTTCGGAACTGTAAGGACTCTCTGCCAGCACACGGTAACTGCTTTCATCCAGATTTGTCCACTTGGCTACCAGTGCTTCATGGCCCGCGACGGCATCTACATAGCCTTTGCGCAGTGCCGCAAACATATCCTCTGTCGTCTCAAAGCTGTTGACTTGCTTGACCTCGGGCAGCAAAGAGGAAATTTCGCCGAGAAACAGCGACTCCGCCTTTGTGGTTGCCTGTACGCCGATGCGCTTACCGGCCAGATCGGACAGCGACTGGATATCGCTGTCTGCACGAACAGCCACGACCTGACGGCTGTACATATACGGACCGGCCCATTGGTACTTGGTTTCCCGCCCGTTCATGCTGAAGCATGACCAGATACAGTCGATCGTTCCGTCGCTGAGAAGGTTGTCTTTGTCCGGCCATGAAATCGTCCGGAATTCCGGCGTATAGCCAAGTCGTGAAAACGCTTCCGTCGCCAGTTCCACGTCGATGCCGGCAAACTGCCCGTTCCTGTCCAGATAGCTGTAAGGGTCAAACACATCAATGCCGACCACAATCGTCTGCGGCGCAGTCTCTGCCGCAGAGTGCGGCTGTGCGGAACAGGCGCACAGACCTGCCATAAAAAGCATAGCCAAAGCCATAAGCAGACCATACACTTTTGCCCTGCTCATTGACGTTTTTCCTGTGTGGTGATGCCTGTTTGAAAAATGGAACATGCGCTTCTCTTCCTTATTATATAGGTTGTATACCGCTTGCCGCCGAACCCTGTCGGACGCAGTAAGCCATGAAGTAAACCATATTATAACTTTTCTAAATTGGAATTTTATCATACTACGGACATTATTGCAAGTGCTTTGCCTTGTCTTTGGCTTACAGTTTACCACATTTATACAATATCCGACGATAACTCCAAAAGGCGGTTTCAGCTATTGAAAAAATCTGGCAGAAGTGCTATAACAAGGATGGATTACAGTAAATTGAGAGAGATGACATGTATGTATTCCATCTTCCGTGATTTGGCAATTATTATTCTGAGCGCCAAGTTTTTTGGCCTGGCTGCCCGCAAGTGCAAGGCCCCGCAGGTGGTCGGTGAAATTCTCGCCGGTCTGCTGGTTGGGCCTTGTCTGCTCAATCTGGTGCAGATCAACGACACGATCTCCGTTTTTGCTGAAATCGGCGTTGTGCTGCTGATGTTTTCCACAGGACTTGGCACCAACCTGAAAGAACTGATGCGGGCCGGGCCTATTGCCACGCTGATTGCCTGCATCGGTGTGCTTGTACCGTTGATGGGCGGTACGCTGCTCTACAGCGCATTCTACGGCTTTTCGGCAATCGGCAGCCCGGAATTCTTCCGCGCATTGTTTATCGGCACGATTATGACTGCAACCAGCGTGTCCATCACGGTGGCAACGCTGCAGGAGTTGGGCCACTTAAAGAGCTTCCTTGGCACTACCATTGTCAGCGCTGCCGTCATTGATGATGTCATCGGCATTATCGTGCTGACCTGTGTGCTGGGTGCCAGCTCCGGTGAGGGCACCGGCATCGGCGGCGTGCTGGTCCAGACCGCGCTGTTCTTTCTGGTTGCCGTTGGTATCGGCTATGCGTTCCACTGCGCCATGAAGTGGCTGGATTCCCGCAATCCCCATACGCAGCGCATAACGATTGCCAGCCTTGCATTCTGCTTTGCAATAGCCTATATTGCCGAGAAATACTTTGGCATTGCGGATATTACCGGCGCTTACATTGCCGGTATCGTTCTCTGTACGCTGCACGACGCCGCTTATGTGGAGCGCCGGGTCGACATCAGCAACTATGTGATTTTTGCGCCGATTTTCTTTGTCAGCATCGGTTTAAAGACCGACATCAGCGGACTGACGCCGGAGATTCTGCTGTTCAGTGTTTGCTTCGTTCTCGTTGCCCTGCTGGCAAAAATCATCGGCTGCGGACTGGCGGCCAGAGCCTGCCGTTTCAACTGGGGAGACTCTCTTAAAGTCGGTGTCGGCATGATGACCCGCGGCGAGGTCGCCTTGATCGTGGCCCAGAAGGGCCTTGAGGTCGGCGTTGTCGAGCCTGTTTATTTTACGGCGGTCATCCTTTTGATCGTGGTTTCCAGCGTCGCCACGCCGCTGGCGCTGAAAGCGCTGTTCACGAAAATGCCTCCTGTCCCCCATCCAAGCGAAGCAAAAAAGTGACCGCTGCATAACCCCTGCCTGTCAGCCAATGCCGGTGCCGGACGACCCATAATGAAAGAAAAGCCCTGGTAGCAGGCTTAAAAGTGAGAAGCTGCTCATTCCCTACGGAGTGAGCAGCTTCTTTTGTGTTAAGATATGCGAAAATGCGAGATAATACGGCGCAGCAACGGCCTGCCGGTGGGCGCTTTGCATTTATCGCAGCTTATTTTCCCAGCCGACATTTGAAATCTGTATATCCGAACGTCACGATTTTCCGCGTAGTGCCGTCGGGCTTGCGGGCGTAAATACCGGGCAGGGGCATACCGTTGAAGGTGTTGTTCTTGCAGGTGGTGTAAATGGCCATATCGCCGAACACCAGCAGATCTCCCACGGCAGGCACAGCGTCAAAGCTGTAATCACCGATGACATCCCCCGCAAGGCAGGTCGGCCCGGCCAGCCGCACAGTGCAGGGCTTTTCGCCGGGTTCCCCTGCCCCCAGCAGCGGCGGGCGGTAGGGCATCTCGATCACGTCCGGTGTATGGCAGGCGGCGCTGGCATCCAAGATGGCAACCGTCGTATCGCCGTTTTGCACCACGTCCAGCACGCGGGTCAAGAGATACCCTGCGTTCAGGGCGCAGGCCTCGCCGGGTTCCAGATAAACCGTCACGCCCCAGTCATTCCGGGCGCGGCGGATACACTTTTCCAAAGTGGCCATGTCGTAGCCGGGGCGGGTGATGTGATGCCCGCCTCCGAAGTTCAGCCACTTCATTTTTGGCAGCAAATCGCCGAATTTCTCTGCCACTGCGTCCAGCGTCACGGCCAGCGCATCGGCGTCCTGCTCACATAAAGTGTGAAAGTGCAGGCCGTCCAACAGCCCGGGCAGGGCAGAATTTTCTGCCGCTGCCGCGTCCCACTGGGCGCGGGTCGTGCCCAAACGGCTGCCGGGGGCGCAGGGGTCGTAAATCGCGTGGCCGTCCTGGGTCGAGCACTCGGGATTGATGCGCAGTCCCACACTTTTGCCCGCCGCCTTGGCCGCGGGGCCAAATTTTGCCAGCTGCGCGGGCGAGTTGAAGACGATATGGTCGGCGTACCGCAGCAGCTCGTCCATTTCATCTGCGCGGTAGGCCGCGCAGAAAACGTGCACTTCTTTGCCGGGCATTTTCTCCGCGCCGAGCCGCGCCTCGAACAGGCCGCTGGCCTCGGTGCCCGCGAGGTGCGGCGCCAGCAGCGGGTACAAGTCGTAGTTGCTGAACGCCTTTTGCGCCAGCAGCACCTTGCACCCGGTACGACGGGCCAGCCCGCCCAGAATCTCCGCGTTGCGGGTCAGGGCAGTTTCATCCAGCAGGTAGCAGGGCGTGGGCAGGGCGGAAAATTCCGGCGGCACTGCGCCGTCGATGGCCGCAAACGGCGGCCGTGCGTCGCGCTGCGCCATCAGTCCACGAGAACCGGGTCATGGTTCTCGCTGCGGGGCAGGCCGTACTTGTCCAGTGCGTCGAGGAACGGGTCGGGGTTGAACTCCTCCACCGTGTAGACGCCGGGCTTGGTCCACTCGCCGGTCAGCATCATCAGCGCACCGCACATCGCGGGCACACCGGTGGTGTAGCTGATGGCCTGACTGCCGACCTCGCGGTAGCACTCCT
>ONZX01001615.1_pt1 | contig 10935 bp, 7 predicted proteins | sample 1671831 | NCBI WGS metagenome assembly ONZX01 (sample SAMN06348197, study PRJEB24527) | human gut metagenome | reverse complement strand
AATGCTGCGCGCATCGTATCACCCACCTGTGCAAAACGGCGAACAAACTTCGGACCGTAGTCGCAGTACTGACCCAGCATATCCTGCGTCACGAGCACCTGCCCGTCGCAGTCCACGCCCGCACCGATGCCGATCGTCGGGATATGCAGCGTTTGCGTGATTTCGGACGCAAGTCCCGCAGGCACGCATTCGAGTACAACCGCAAAAGCTCCTGCTTCCTGCACGGCCAGTGCGTCCTGAAAGACTCGTTCGGCCGCTTCATCGCCCCTGCCCTGAACCTTAAAACCGCCGTACTGCATGACCGACTGCGGCGTCATGCCGACATGTCCCATCACAGGAATACCTGCCGCCACAATCCTTGCTATTGTTTCGCGGATGGATTGGCCACCTTCGAGCTTAACGGCATTGCAATGCGTTTCTTTGAGAATACGCCCCGCATTGCGCACGGCCTCTTCGATCGTGACCTGATAGCTCATAAAAGGCATATCAACCACGACCATCGTATTTTTCACGCCGCGCACAACGGCTGCACCGTAGGTGATCATGTCCTCGACCGTAACGGCAAGCGTATCCGGATAGCCCCTCATGACGTTTCCGAGACTGTCGCCCACAAGAATCGCGTTCACCGAACTTTCTTCAATCAGTCGAGCCGTCGTGTAGTCGTAACACGTAAGCATCGAAATGCGCTTGCCTTCGGCTTTCATAGCGCCGAACGTAGCAACCGTTGTCTTTGTTTTCTGCGTGGTCATCAATTGGATTCTCAAATATTGCGCGCGTAGGAAATCAGAAGCGCTTCAATCATTGTCTTGGCATTGAGCGGATGCTCGGAAACACGTCGGATATCCCGAACCGAATTGATCCAAGTATAGAGTCCCGTCGGATTGGCCGCCTGTGCGATAGTCTTAATTTCTTCTGCAAATTCAGGGAAGTACTGTGGCTCACAGCCCACTTTGGCGCTTGCCAAATCCCAGCCCCAACGTGACAGGAAAAGCGCAGCGGCCGAAAGCGTCACGTCCTTGTCTGCTACAGAAAGAGCCTGCGCGGGCGGCGCCGCGTGACCAAGTTTCAGATAGGCCAGAAAACGTTCACGCGTCTCATCGGCAAGCCGAAAGCGAGCGTCTTCGTCAAACACAGCAAGCGGCATTCCGCCGGCTTCGGTCAACTTGCGCTCTGCATCCTGCACGCCCTGACTCTTAAGCCATTCGAGCGCCTGCTCGCGAGTGGGTGCTCCGGCGCGAATCAGACGGCAGCGGGAACGAATCGTCGGCAGTACGCGGTCAATTTCATCGGCAACGAGCATGAAGACGGTGTTTTCCGGCGGCTCCTCAAGGCTCTTTAAAAGCGAGGCGGCGGCTTCGGCACGAATTCGATCGGCCGGATAAACCAGAACGATGCGAACGCCGCCTTCATGACTCTTGAGATTTAAGAAATCAGTGAGCGCTCGCGTTTGGTGAATCAGAATTTCGCGATAGACGGTCTTACGATCGCTCGCGGCAGTATCGGGCGGCACAAACGGAATTTCTCTCGGCAGACTTTCGGCTTCGCTTACCACGTAGCGAATGTCGGGGTGTGTTCCTGCACGAACCAGATGACAGCCGTGGCAACGTCCGCAGGGCGTGCCGTCGGCGGCTGGCTGCGTGCATAAAAGCGACTTTGCAAAGGCCTGCACCAGATCAAAAATTCCCGCTCCGCGGGGACCATAGACAAGAAGCCCGTTGGGCAATCTGTCCCTTAGGTCGAGCAGCGCCTTTTCAAGCGCATCCTGCCAGGGATAAAGCTTGATAGACATTAAAGCCATCCTTTTGCTTCATCAAGAAGCTGAGCGGTGATCGCCTCCGGCGTTTGCCCCGCATCCAGAACAAAGAAGCGCTCCGGAGAAGCTGCGGCGCGGGCCAGATAGGCTTTGCGCACACGCGTGAAGAAGTCGCAGTCCTGCGTCTCGAAGCGATCGGCCGTGCGCGAAAGCGCCAGACGGCGAGCCGCTGTCTGTGGATCCAAATCGAAAAGCACCGTTTTGTTGGGCTGAAACCCCTTTTGAACGATGGCTTCCAGCTGCAAAACGTACTCGGCGTCATAACCCTTGGCGCCCACCTGATATGCGTAGGTGGCATCCGTAAAGCGATCGGAGAGCACCCAGGCGCCACGCTCAAGCGCAGGAAGAATCACGTCGCGGATATGCTGTGCGCGCGAGGCAAAAAAGAGCAACGTCTCGGCCGTCACGTCCATTTCATCGTTTAGCAGCATAGCTCGGATCTTTTCGCCAAGCGGCGTACCGCCTGGTTCGCGGGTACGGACGACTTCGATGCCGTGATCAAGCAGAAAGCGATGCAACGCCTCAATCTGGGTGGTTTTCCCCGCGCCGTCGATTCCTTCAAAAGTGATGAATTTTCCTCGTACCATGATGTCTCATCGTGCGTCTTTCTGACGCTTTTGTAAGGCGCGGGCCTTGCGAGCCGGCGCTTTTTGATATTTTTCGACCGCGCGGTTGTGTTCCGTCAGCGTCTTGGAAAAATGCGTCGTGCCGTCTCCGCGCGCCACAAAATACAAGAACTTCGTGTCCTGCGGATTCAAAGCGGCATGAATGGATGCCGCCGAAGGCATCGAAATGGGCGTCGGAGGCAGTCCCGCATTGAGGTAGGTATTGTAGGGCCCCGGCTGCTGCAAGTCGCGTCGCTTAAGGTTGCCGTCAAAGCTCTCGCCGATGCCGTAAATGATCGTGGGATCGGTCTGCAGCGGCATGCGCAGGCGCAAGCGGTTGTTGAACACTGAACTCACAAGCGCCCGGTCAGCGCGCATTGACGTTTCCTTTTCGATGATGCTTGCCAAGATCAGAGCTTCGTACTTGGTTTTGACCGCAGCAAGCGGGCTTTTCTTCTCCCACTCATCATTGAGAATGCGCATCTGTTCACGATAAGCCGCGCGGTACACGTCGATGTCGGTCAACCCCGTGCGAAAGCTGTAGGTTTCGGGCGCAAACACGCCTTCCAAGTGGGGCTCCTGTATGCCCAGCACCGATCGCAACTGCATGTCCGACATGCCGGCCGTCTTGATTTCGATGTCGGGCAGCGCCGTCACCGCCTTTCTCAATTCCCACAGCGGCATGCCGTCGGCAATGCGGAAGGAAAACTTCTCCACATCCGAACGTTGCAGTTTGTCGACAATGTCCGCAAGTGTCATCCCCGGCGTAAAACGATAGCGACCGGCATGAATCGAAAGCGCCGTTCCCTGCACGCGCAACAGGCCGATTAGCGTATCGGGCGAAACGCCGATGCCCGCCTGCGCAATGCGGTTGGCAATTGCGCGACCTGAAGCTCCCGTCGGGACCGTCACATCAACGTAACTGACGCCTTCGGGCAAATCGACCGAGCGTTTGAAGTACCACCAATACGGCAATGTGCAGCACAGCGCCACGACGACGAGCACCACCGCCAGCTTGGCCCAGAGGCTCTTGCATATCTGCGGCAGCAGCGGGTTTTCAGTCGTTTCCTTGGTCTTGGAATCGACAGCATCGGTTTCGTCCGATTCCGACAAAGACTTCTCGACGTGTGTTTCGTCCTGAGTCTGGTCCGATTTCGACGCGCTCGCCTGCTCCTTTTTCTCGGTCTTTTCGAGCGGCTCCACGACTTGTTCAGAATCTTTTGCCTGCTCTTGCGGCGCTTTTTCTTGCTGAGCCCTGGCCGCCGGTATTTCGGATTCGTCTTCTCTTACGGGCACAGACAGTTCTTGATCAGACTGTGCTTGCTTGGTTTCCCGCTTTACCGACGCTTCCGTCGCAGAAGGCACCGAAACTGGCTCCTGAGTCACCGCAGTCGGCGTCTCGACAGCACCCCGTTCGCTTTGAGCGGAGACTGCCGGCGCATCAACCGGCTGTTTAGGTTCAATGGAAGCCTCCGGCTCGGACAAAGTCACAGTCGGTTCCGAGACTTGCGTCATAACGGAGTTTGCTTTGACACTTGTCTTTATTTCAGGCGTCTCGTAGACAGGAGACTCAACTTCTTGAATAGAAACTTTCTGCGTCTTGGGCTCAGCCGGAATTTCGCTCGACGGCTGCTGCGCCACCTTCGTTTTGCGCGACGTCTTGCGAGGCGCGGCAGCCTTTTTCACGCCGGTCGTTTTACGCGCGCGAGGAGCTTTCTTTTCCGCAGTTGATTTACGGGGCTTTCGAGCCGGTTTTTCAGAAGGCTTCTCGGAGCCGGCGCCGGCCTCGGGCGCCTTTTCAAGGTTTTGATTGTCAGTCTCGGAACTCACGCGGATCGTCTCTCAGAAATGGAATCGGCAGATTCGCCGAAGAAAACCAGGGCATCGCGCGTTTTAGCTATCGAATCAGGCCAGCACGCGGCGTCATGTCGACCGTGCATGCTTCAGAGAAAACGAGGAGCTCGAGTACAATACGCGCACAAAGCAAAAGGGCGCCGTTCTCCTCCTTTCTGCGGAGATGCGCCGTTTCAAACCACAGTTTGCGAATCTAAATGACTGATGCGAATTCTACGGTAGGAACGCTTTCCTGCCTAAGCTCTCTTGCGCTCATTACCGTTTCCGGCGCAGATCGTTTCACTTTTTTACAAGGTCAGCTCACCAATGACGTCACCAAGCTCAGCAACGAGCTCATGCCGGCCGGTTACTGCTCGCCCAAGGGCCGACTGTTGGCTACGCCGCGCCTGTTCCAGGAAAGCGACACCATCGGCATGATCGTAGCGGCCTCCAACGCCGACTATCTCGTCAAGCGTCTCAAGATGTACGTGCTGCGCAGCAAGGTGACGATCGAGCTTGCTGCGGATCGTGAAGTGGCGGGTTTTGTCGGCTCGGCTCCCACAAATCTCGGCGACGGTGCGCTTGTTTTCGAATTGCCCTGCGCTCTGCCGCAGGCGCGCATTGCCGCGGCGCTGCCGAGCGGTCTGGGGCTGGCAATTGTTCCGAAAGGAACCGCTTGCGCCGGCTCGGAACCCCTCTGGTGGGCCGCCTGCGCCGCTGCCGGTCAATCTTGGGTGTTTGGCGAAACAGCCGAGCGCTTCACGCCGCACGCCGTCAATTTGGATCTCATCGGAGGCATCTCCTTTAATAAGGGCTGCTACACCGGCCAGGAAGTGGTTAGCCGCATCGAGCACATCGGCAAGACGAACCGCCGTACCGTTTTGCTTGCGGCCAACGATCCGCTTGAACTCGCGCCCGGTACCGATTTGACGGATGATCAGGGCCAAGCCGTGCGCCAAGCTTGCCGACCGTACTCTCCTTCTGGCAGAAGTTTCCGCCGAGACGGCTCAAAGCGAAGCTGCGCTCGATACAACAGCGGCAACACTGCACCGTCTGCCCCTGCCCTACGGCTGGACCCGCACCAAATAAGTCAAAAATAACGAGGAAAGCGGCACGGGCCGCTTAAAGAATCACCATGGCAAAGATTACGATCCACACTCCCGAAGAAATCGAGGCGATGCGCCGCGTCGGCTCCGAAGCGGCCGATCTTCTTGACTTCATCACGCCTCACGTCAAGGCCGGCGTGAGTACCCTGGCGCTCGATGAGCTCATGCTCGACTACACGGTCAACGTGCTCAAGGCAAAGTCCGCCTGTCTGGGGTACAACCCGGGCGGCAACGGCATTCCCTACCCCCGAGCCACCTGCATTTCCGTCAACAACGTAATCTGCCACGGCATCCCGAGCGAGAAAAAGATTCTTAAAAACGGCGACATCGTCAACATTGACGTCACCATTGAAAAGGACGGCTTCTTCGGTGACAACTCGCGTATGTTCATCATCGGCAAGCCCACGATTGCCGGCAAACGACTTGTGGATGCAACCTGGGGCTGTATGTGGGCGGGCATCGAAGAGGTGCGTCCGGGCAAGTGCTTCAATGACATCGGCATAGCATGTCACAACTTCGTCAAACCCATGGGCCTTTCGATCGTGCACGAATACGGTGGCCACGGCATCGGTCGTGTTTTTCACGGCGAACCGCATGTCTGCCACGTGCCCATCAGCACGCCGACGGCCAAATTCGAGCCGGGGATGATCTTTACCGTCGAACCTATGGTGAACGCCGGCAAGCGCCACATCATGGATCTCAACGACGGCTGGACGGTCGTCACCAAGGATCGCAGTCTGTCGGCTCAGTGGGAGCTTGAAGTGGTCGTGACCGAAACCGGTTACGACATTCTTACCGTTTCCAAGGGCATGCCCGAGCCGCCGACCTGGGTCAAAGGCTGGAAGAAGCCCAGCTTCGACTAAACAAGACAGAAAACGGGAGCAGTTGCAACACTGCTCCCGTTTCGTTTTGGCTTCCGACTTCTCGCTCGTCAGAGACCGAGCATGCTCTTTTTGAGCTTGTCGTCAATCGCGTTTTCGCCCAGCCAGATTCGCAGGACCGAGTCAAAAAGCTTCTTACCGCCAATGTTGTCGGCCACAAGCTTGCCGTTGACAAGCACCGATGTGGTCTTGCCCGAGAAGTCAAAGTCCACCAGGTCGCCTTCCTTGACGTCACCGATTTTATTCATCGCATTGATGAGCTTGGAAAGTTCCGGTGCGATTTCTTTGCGGGTTGCCTCATCGGTGTTGTCCTGCAGACCTTCTTCCAAAGCCGAGACAAAGCTCTTGGCAGAAACGTCACGCAGCAGCCCCAGGCGTACGCGCGCAGCACCGTTTTGCTCAAGCACGCCTTGGGCGGTCTGAGCCTTCTGCGGCACGTAAAGGCCTGCTGCGTATACCTTGAAGAACACCTTCTTTCTCAAGCCTGCGCCGTTGAGCTGCAGCGTTGTCTGACCGACGACAGCGGAGTCTTCGTAGCGAATCGATTCGACATTGACATCGGCCCAGACATTGAACGCAAAACCGAACGTCAAAAAGCCCGCGATCACTTTCTTAATCATCTTTTTTCCTTCCCAGAATCAAAATAAGGCGAAGTGTGCCTGAACCGACTTCTCTTCGCACGACCGCCTAACCTTTAGTTTCCTTTTGCTAAGGCCGCGCACACTCTAGAATTTGTCTTTGTCACGAATTTTGGGAACTCGCATCATGGCGTCCGAACGCAACTTTTCCGTCAAACCGTACATCAACCTCCGAGAAAAGCTTGCCCAAAACTTTTCGGCGCACCCCCAGGTCGGACTTTATTTGCGGCACCATACTGCCGTCATCGACAAATTCGTCAAAGATTGCGCCGCGTTTGCCAAAGTTCCCCCCACCTGCGCGATCGCCGCGCTCGGCGGCTACGGCCGCAGAGAAATGTTCCCGTACTCGGATATCGACGTGGCGGTGCTCACCCCCGAAGGCCTCTCGCAAGCCGATCAGACCGCCATTGCGGAGTTCGTCACCTTGCTCTGGAGCCTGGGACTGACGGTCGGCACCAATGTCCGAACCAAAGCCGAAACGCTAAAAATCACCGCCTCCGACATCACGGCGGCAACCGCCTTTTTGGAGGCGCGATGGATCTACGGAAACAAAGCTCTTTTTAAGGACACCCACGACACTTTTTTGCAGGAGCTCGACAGCCGCATGTTTTTTCGCAGCAAAATGCTCGAAATGCGGCAGCGTCACCAAAAATACGGCGACACTCCCTATGCCCTCGAACCCAACATCAAGGAAGGTTTGGGCGGTCTGCGCGACCTGCAGGTGTTTCTGTGGTACGCCAAAGCCGCCGGTTACGGCACATCCTGGAAAGAAATGGCTCAGGCAGGACTCATCACCGACACCGAGGCCTATCACTTCACGCAGTGCACGCACTTTCTGCGAGAACTGCGCATCCGCCTGCATCTCATCTGCGGCCGCCATGAAGACCGTCTGATTTTCGACGTGCAGACAGCGCTCGCAAAAAACGCCGGCTACAAACCCAAAGGATCGCTGCTTCCGAGCGAAGCACTCATGAAGCGCTTCTATCTCAACGCTAAGAACATCGTTCAGCTCACGCAGATCCTGGTGGCTGCCATCACCGAAAAGCTTTTCCGGCAGGCCGCGCCGCGTTTTGTGAAGAGCATCGACAATGTCTTCATCGCCCGCGGAGACATTCTCGACATCAAGAGCCGAGACGACTTTCGCAAAGACTCAACAAATATGATTCGAGCTTTCGTGCTCTTTGCCTTGCATCGGGAGTTCAAGCGCATGTCGACGAATCTGCTGCGAGCGCTCTGGCACGAACGCTCCTCGATCGACACGGAATTTCGAAGCAACCCGATCAACAAAAAGCTCTTTCTCGATACGGTCAAACTGCGCTACGGTCCCTATCATTTTCTAAAGAACCTCAACACATGGGGCATTCTCGGACGCTTCCTGCCCGTCTGGCGACGCATCGTCGGACAGATGCAACACGATCTTTTTCACATTTACACGGTCGATCAGCACACGCTCGGCGTCGTCAAATATCTCCGCCGCCTGTCGCACTCTTCCTACGCGCACGAATACCCCTTGTGCTCGCAGATCATGAACGATATCGAAAAGCCCTGGCGTCTGACACTTGCCGGACTTTTTCACGATATTGCCAAAGGTCGCGGAGGAAGCCACTCCGAGCTTGGCGCCAAGGAAGTCAAAGCTTTTGCCTCCAACTTCGGAATCAATCCGCAGGACGCTGATTACATGGAGTTTCTGGTGGCGCAGCACCTCCTGATGAGCACGGTTGCACAGCGCGAAGACATCACCAATCCGGAAGTGGTCGAACGCTTTGCCTCAAAGGTCGGCAACAAGGAGCGACTCGACGGTCTGTATCTTTTGACCGTCTGCGACATCCGCGCCACCAGTCCCAAGGTCTGGAACGCATGGAAGTATCAGCTTCTCACGGATCTCTACCACAGCACATTGCTGTGCCTGGAAGCAGGTGGCGAACCCAAAACGCGGGCGGGCATTTTCGATGAACACCGCAAGAAGGCCTGCGAACTGATCGCGCAGACCGGCATGACCGAAGATGTGAGAGATGCTTTCTGGAAGGAACTCAACATCGTCTACTTCCTTCGCCATTCGCCCCAGGACATCGCCTGGCACACGGTGGAACTCGCCGGATGCTCCCGCTCGCACGACCCCGTCGTCAAGTGCCGTGCGCGCCGCAAGGGCAACGTCTGCAAGGTACTTGTCTACACGCACGACCAAAAAGATCTCTTTGCCCGCGTGGTGGCTTTTTTCGAGCGCGAAGGTCTTTCGATTCTCGACGCGCGCATTCACACGACCGTCCACGGCTGGGCGCTGGACACATTCCTCGTACAGGATAAGCGCGGGCGCGATCTTAAAGCTCTCGGAGCAAGCATCGAAAAAAATCTTGCAAACGTCATCAGCTCGGCCAAGCCGCTACCCGAACCCAAAAAAGGAAAGCTCTCTCGCCGCGGCAGAAGTTTCCCTGTGACGCCAATCGTGGAAATCGAGCGCGACGAGAGTCAGCGCAGCTGGGTGCTGCGCATCACCTGCAACGACCGTATCGGCCTTTTGTTTGCCATCGCCGTCGTGTTGGCACGGCACGGCATCAACCTTGCCACCGCCAAGATCTCCACGCTCGATGAGCGCGTCGAAGACGTATTTTTGATTGACGGACCGGCGCTGCAAAATCCCGAAGGCGTTGTGCAGGTGGAAAACGAGTTGATTGACGCCTTGATGAACGCAGCCTGATCCGGCTGCACAAACGACAACGCCGCAGAACTCTGCGGCGTTGTGTTGTGCGAATTTAGCGCTCTTCGATCGGCTTGACGTGGCGCTCCGTGCAACCGGTAAAGAGTTGACGGGGTCGACCGATGCGGAAGGCCGGATCATCGATCATCTCGTTGAGCTGGGCAAACCAGCCGACGGTGCGAGCCATGGCAAAGATAGCCGTAAAGAGCGGCATCGGAATGCCGATCGCCTTTTGCACGATGCCCGAATAGAAGTCCACGTTCGGGTAGAGATTGCGCGAAATGAAATACTCGTCTTCAAGCGCAATCTTTTCCAAGGCCAGGGCAAGCTTGAAGATGGGCGAATCATGCAGCCCGAGCTCATCGAGCACTTCGTAGCAGGTTTCGCGCATGAGCTTGGCTCGAGGATCGTAGTTCTTGTAGACACGGTGCCCGAACCCCATCAAGCGCACGCCGCTCGACTTGTCCTTGACCTTCTTGATGAAGTCGCCGATTTTCGCGATGCCGCCCTCTTCCTGGATGTGATAGAGCATCGAGAGCGTCGCTTCGTTGGCGCCGCCGTGCTGAGGGCCCCACAGACAAGCTACGCCCGCGGCAATGGCCGCAAAGGGACTCGTACCGGAACTTGCGCACAGACGTACGGTCGAAGTTGATGCGTTCTGCTCATGGTCAGCATGCAGAATGAAGATGCGGTCGATGGCGCGTGTGAGCACATCGTTGATCTTGTATTCCTCACACGGAATCGCAAACATCATGCGCATGAAGTTGGCCGAATAGGACAAATCGTTGCGCGGATAAATGTAAGGTTCGCCCACCGAATACTTGTAAGTCATGGCGACAAGACCGGGCATCTTGCCGATGAGCTGCACGGCAGCCATGGCTCGCTGCTCGGGATCGAGCAGGTTGCAGCTCTTGGGATAGAACGCGGACATGGCTCCGATCAGGCCGGTCAAAACCGCCATCGGATGTGCATCGCGGCGGAACCCCTGCAGGAAGAGATGCATCGACTCGTGAATGAGCGTGTGGTGCATCACGAGGTACTCGAAGTCTTCCTTTTCTTTCGCGTTGGGCAATTCGCCTTTGAGAAGCAAATAACAGACTTCAAGGTAGTCGCAGTTGCGGGCGAGCTCCTCGATCGGATAGCCGCGATAGAGCAGTTTGCCCGCCGCGCCGTCAATGTACGTAATGGCGCTCTTGCAGGAGGCCGTGCTCATGAATCCCGGGTCGTATGTGAACTTTCCCGTCTTCTTGTAGAGCGTCGAAATGTCGATGACTTCCGGACCGACGGAGCCGGGCAAAACCGGCAGGCTAACTTCCGGCGAACCGTCGGAAAACACGAGTTTTACTGATTTTTCTTCAGCCACG
>ONZX01001614.1_pt1 | contig 10947 bp, 5 predicted proteins | sample 1671831 | NCBI WGS metagenome assembly ONZX01 (sample SAMN06348197, study PRJEB24527) | human gut metagenome | reverse complement strand
GGGGCGAGCCGTGACGAAGTTTCCCGAAACCACCTTGATGCGCGAGTGCTGCATCGGAGTGTTGGGAAGACCTTGAGAGAAGGCCGCTTCGATATCAAAGCGCGTTTCGCCGCACGCTTCCTTGACGCACTCAAGTTCCTGAGGACCGGTGATGCGCACACCCTTATAAAACTGTCCTTCGAGCTTGCGAAGACTCATGAGCTCTTCAATCTGCGGGCGGGAACCGTGCACGAGCACAACGCGCATTCCCATGCTGGCAATGAGGCTCACGTCCATCACGAGATGATTGAGGAGCGTCCTGTCGGCAACGACTTCCCCAGCAAAACTGATGACAAAAGTTCGTCCGTGATGCAGATGGACATAAGGAGCTGCACTTCGCAGCCAGGAAACCCATTGCAGTCGCTCTCCGGCATCCGGTTCGCTTGGGACTATCGTTTCGTATTTTTCGGACATGGCAGTTTCCGAACGCCTTTTATGAAAACCAAAAAGCATATTGGTGAAATTAGGTTGCCAAATTCTAAAGACTTAGAGTGCTGAGCGAAGTTTTACGTTTAACAAAAAAACAAGAGCATCTAAAGTTGAGGTGTAAGGCGAATCGGCGTTTCGGTAGACTTCGTCTGCACACTAAAACAATTGCAAAAACGAGACCTCAAGCGGTCTGTCAAAATCAAACTACATGAGTCAAAACGACAATCCATTCGGTGCACTCAAAAGCCTTGTTGAAAAAGGACAGATTCAAACTAAGGCTTGGGTGCCCATTTCCTCAGGCAGCAAAAAGCTTACGGCAGCAGCCTTGCGATACGCGGACGCGTCGGTAAAGAAGGCTTTTGAAGAAAGTACACGCCAGCAGAACCGTAAAGAACCCGAGCCCGAGAAGCCGGCTGCCAAGCCGGCGCCGCGCACACATGCCGTGCGTCGTGAGCCGCAGGCTGTGAAGATGCCGGAAAAACAATTGATCGAGCGAAAACACGAATCGAAACGTGCGAGCAGCAAAGCGCAGCAGGTCAAGGATCAATCTAAAGCACAGCCGATGCGGATGAAAGCGGAGAGGCGCGTACTCAAAACGGTGCAGCCGGATTCTGCGAACGAATCCTCTCGCCGCGAATTGATGCCCGTTGCCCAGACGCGACGTTCACCTTTTGTGCCGCCCAATCCGATTACGAAACCCGTGACGCTTGCTCCCGGTCTGCCTGTGAGCGAGCACGGAGAAGAACTTGTCAAAGCCATTCGGGAAAATCCGGTTATCGTTGTTTGCGGCGAGACCGGTTCGGGCAAGACGACGCAGTTGCCCAAAATCTGTCTTTTGGCAGGACGAGGAACCAAAGGCTTGATCGGACACACACAGCCGCGTCGCATTGCCGCGAGTTCCATTGCCAAACGCATTGCGGCTGAACTTGAAAGCGAAGTCGGCGAAATCGTCGGATACAAGGTTCGCTTTACCGACAAGACGATGCCGGGAGCGGCCATCAAACTGATGACCGACGGCATTTTGCTGGCCGAAACGCAGACCGATCCTCTGTTAAAGCGCTACGACACGATCATCATCGACGAAGCGCACGAGCGATCCATCAACATTGATTTTCTTTTGGGCTACCTTAAGAGGGTACTTGCCAAGCGAAAGGATCTCAAGGTCATCATCACCTCGGCAACAATTGATGCGGAACGCTTTGCCAAGCACTTTGAAATCAACGGCAAACCGGCACCGGTGTTTACGATCTCGGGGCGCACCTATCCCGTGCAGATTCGCTGGCGTCCGGTGGACGATACCGATGAGGCCGACGACAAGACGCTGATGGACGCCGTGGCCGATGCTTGTGATGAGCTGCAGATCGCCGGGCGCGGCGACATTCTGGTGTTTTTGCCCGGAGAGCGCGAAATCCGTGAAGCCGCCGAAGTGCTTCGTGCCCGTAATCGCCCCGGACTGGTGGAAATATTGCCGCTGTATGCGCGGCTTTCTGCGCAGGAGCAAGAACGAGTGTTCAAAAGCGGCGGCGTCCGGCGCATTGTGTTGGCTACCAACGTGGCCGAAACGTCGATTACGGTTCCCGGCATTCGGTATGTGGTTGACACGGGACTTGCGCGCATCAAGCGCTATAGCTATCGCAACAAGGTCGAGCAGCTGTTGGTTGAACCCGTAAGCAAGGCTTCGGCCAATCAGCGCGCCGGCCGTTGCGGACGCGTGGCCGACGGCATCTGCATTCGTCTCTACGACGAAAACGATTGGGCCAGACGCCCGGACTACACCGATCCGGAAATCGTGCGTTCGAATCTGGCAGCCGTCATTTTGCGCATGAAGGCTTTGAAGTTGGGCGACGTACGTGACTTCGATTTCGTGCAGCCGCCTCCGCCCAAAGCTATTGCCGACGGTTACGCCATTCTGTCGGAACTTCATGCGTTGGAGAAAAACGGAGAACTTACTGACGTCGGTCGCATGCTCTCGCGCCTGCCTGTTGACCCGAAGCTTTCCCGTATGTTGCTCGAAGCCTCTCGTCGCGGAGCACTCAAGGAAGCATTGGTGGTGGTTTCGGGGCTTGCCGTGCAGGATCCGCGCGAACGTCCGCTTCCCGCGCAGCAGCAAGCCGATCAGGCGCACAAACGATTTGCCGATGAGTCAAGTGACTTCCTGAGCTATATCAACATTTGGAATTGGTTCGAGACCGAGCGCGCCAATAAGACAAGCAATCGAGAGCTCACCGAAAAGCTGCATCGCAACTTCATTTCTCCTCGTCGTATACGAGAGTGGCGCGATGTGTGGCGTCAACTGAAGGAACTCACGGAAGAAATCGGCTGGAAGACGAGTGAGGAGCCGGCCGACTACGAGGCCTTGCATGCCTCTCTTCTGACAGGGCTTTTGGGCAATCTCGGTATGCGTGATTTGTCAGCCGATCTGCGGGCGGCTCCCTATCTGGGAGCGCGCGGCATTCGCTTTTGGGTCTGGCCGGGTTCTGCGTTGGCAAAGAAGGCCGGTAAATGGCTGATGGCTTCCGAGTTGGTGGAAACAAGCCGCTTGTTTGCGCGATGTGTGGCCGATATTGAACCCGAATGGATTGAGAGGGCTGCCGGCCACCTCATCAAAAAGAGTTGGAGCGAGCCGCATTGGGAAAAGACGCGTGCCGAAGTGGTGGCGCTTGAGCGCGGTACGCTTTACGGCTTGCCCGTGTACACCGATCGCCGCGTGCAATTTGCACCGCACGATCCGGTCGTGGCACGCGACATATTCATTCGTCAGGCGCTGGTCGAAGGATTGTACGAAACGCGTGCGCCTTTCTTTGCGCACAACAAGCGCTTGGTGCGAGAAATCGAAGAGATCGAAAACAAGACGCGTCGCCCGGACGTGCTCGTTGACGACGAGACGATCTACGCCTTTTACGACAAGATTCTGGATGCATCGGTCGTGGGCGGCTCCACGTTTGAAAAGTGGCGTCGTGTCGCGGAAAAAGAGAATCCGAAAGTTCTCTTTATGAAGCGCGACGATCTGATGCGACATGACGCAAGCGGCGTCACCGTGCAGTGGTATCCCAAGACCTACCGCGCTGCCGGTATCGAAATGGCGCTCACTTATCATTTCGAGCCAGGTTCTCCCCGAGACGGCGTCACGCTTGCCGTGCCGATTTTCGCGCTCAATCAGATCGATGCTGTGCGCTGCGAGTGGCTGGTGCCCGGTATGCTCAAGGAAAAGGTCAGAGCGCTCGTCAAATCGCTGCCGCAGCGCTATCGTCGCCATTGTGTGCCGATCGACAAGTACGCCGACGGATTTTTCGAGAGAACGGGCGGTGTACAGGTACAGTCCAAAACGCTAGTGGACGCGTTGATTGCCGATATTCGAGAACAGACCGGGACGACTTGCGAGCGCACCGACTTTAAGCTTGAAATGTTGCAGCCGCACCTGTTTATGAACTTCAAGGTGCTTGACGAACACGGGCGGCAGATCGGAATGGGCCGAAATTTGGCCGAGCTTCGTGCCGAGTTCGGTACTCAGGCGCAGGAGACTTTCCGCAATGTGGCTCAGGCCGACGCTTCCGTTTCGGCGGACCTGACAGACAACATTACCAATTGGACGTTTGGGGAATTGCCGGAACTCATGGAAATTCGCCGCCGGGGGCTCACGCTGATAGGACATCCGGCTTTGGTGGACAAGGGAGATTCGTGTGCTCTGGACGTGTTTGACGATTTGCAGGATGCTCGAAAGGCGCATCGCGCCGGTTTGCGGCGGCTTTTTCAGTTGCAACTTCGTGAACAAGTGCGTTATTTGGAGCGCAATCTGAACGGATTGCAGCGCGTGCAGATGCAGTGTGCCGTCATTGCGCCGATCGCCAAGCGTTTTGAGAGCTTTGAAGAATTGCGTTCGGACTTGACGGCAGCAGCCGTCGAGACCGCTGCGATGCAAGGCGACTGGCCGGTCAATGAGCTGCAGTTTCAACAGAAAAAGGACGAGGCACGCTCGCGTCTGACGCTCATCGGCGGTGAGTACCTGCGTCTGATGGAAACCGTGGCGGCCGAACTCACGGGACTCAACAAGAGACTGCAGGCCGCGCGCGCCTTTCCGGAGGCGGTCAAGGACATCGAAAGTCAGTTGCAGGGACTCTTTGTGCCGCATTTCCTGCTGAACATGCCGTTTGAACGCCTCAAGCACTATCCGCGTTACGTCAAGGCGATCAATGTGCGTCTGGAGCGTCTGCGCAATGATCCGGCGCGTGACGCGGGGCACACTGCCGAAATCCAAAAGCTTGCCGTGCCCCTTGCTCGCGAGATGGCGGCCCGTAAGGGTTCCGTCGACGAGCGGTTGGAAAATTTCCGTTGGATGATTGAAGAACTTCGCGTGTCGTTGTTTGCACAAGAATTGCGCACACCGATGCCAGTGAGTGTCAAGCGACTCGCCAAACAGTGGGAAGCCCTAAGAAGGCTCTAAGTTTGAAGAGCTCGTTGAAGACAGTTCGGCGCGAAGCGGTTATCCTTTCAGTAGGATACAGACGAAGCCCGACGACGAGGGTGCGGGCGGCGTTTGTGCGCTCTTAGAGTTGGAGGAGAGAAAAAGTGAAAACCATCGGTCTTGTGGTCGGACACCATTGCGACACGGCTCTTGAGATCAAGGCGGCGATTCTTGCCAAGGATGCATCCGTAACGGTATTGCTCGACGAAGGCGACTTCGTGGAGGCGCCCGCCGATGCGACGGATGCGCTCAAGGAAGCGGCACGCAAGATCAACAACTTCAATGCGGTAAAGCGACTGCAGAAAGCCGGCGCCGACGTGATCGGCTTTGCCTGCGGATGCCCTCATCGCTTCTTTGCGGAGCTGCAGACGGAATTTACTGTGCGTCTGATCGACCCTGCCTGCGATTCGGGCCGCTTGTCGGCCGCAGAGTACGCTCAGGCTCTTTTGACCGCCGACGTCACACCGCTGCCCAAGCCCTTTAAAGTGGGCATGATCGGTGGTCTGGGACCTGCCGCGACGGTTGATCTGTACGACAAGATTGTCAAGGCGACGCCCGCCAAGACTGATCAGGAACACTTCAAGCTCGTGGTCGAACAGAATCCTCAGATTCCGGATCGCACGAAGTGCTTGCTCGAAGGCGGTGACAACCCGACGCTTTCCATGTACAACTGTGCCAAGCGCCTTGAAGAAGACGATTGTGACTGCATCATTGTGCCGTGCAACACTGCGCACGCTTTTGTGGCTTTGATCGAACCCTTCGTCGGCATTCCCTTCATCAATATGCAGCAGGTGACGATGCAGGAGATTCAGGAGAAGTTCGGCGACAAGGCTGTGATCGGCTTGATGGCGACGACCGGTACGGTGCGCTCCGGGCTCTACGGTCAGAAGGCCGAAGCAATGGGAATGCCCATGTACGTGCCCGATGACGAACATCAGGCGCGCGTGATGGCCGCCATTTACGGACCTCAGGGCGCCAAGGCGGGCTTTACCGACGGCGTGTGCCGCGAGGATCTCTGCAGTGCGGCCGAGTATCTCGTCAAGACGCACGGCTGCAATGTGCTGATTCTGGGGTGCACCGAACTGCCGCTTATCCTTGATGAGGGGTTCATGACGATTGCCGGCAAGGAAGTCTTCATCATTGATCCGACATCGGCTCTGGCCCGCCGCGTGGTGAAGGTGGCGCAGGAAGCAGCCGCCGAACGCGGCGTGCTCTGAACGCTCAAACGAAAACGGGAGCCATAGAAACTCCCGTTTGAAATCGTGAAACGGACGCAGCGGAAAAGCCGGCGTCCGTTTTGTCTTTGTGAACGTCAGATGCGGTTGTCCGGAGCAAGCCATCCCAGAGAAGCCGAAACGGCGTTGACGGCGCTCAGAAGATGCCGTACCCAGTCGGGCTTGTGGCGCATTTCGATGCTCGAAGCGACGGTGACGGTGGCCACAATGCGGCCGGTCTTGTCGCGAATCGGAGCGCCGATGCAGCGAATGCCCGTTTCCAGTTCTTCCTTGTCATCGGCCCAGCCGAGCTCTTTGACGCGGTTGATTTCCATGATGAGCTTTTCGGGTGTGCAGATCGAGTGCTGCGTGCGCGGCGCCAGTCCCGTGCGGCTGATGTAGGCGCTCACTTCTTCGGGGGGCATATCGCTCAAAAAGAGCTTGCCGCCGCTTGTGCAGTGCAAGGGAGCCATGGCGCCGATGCGGCGCGCCAGACGAACGCCCGTGCCGGGAGCATAAACGTGCTCAATGTACATGATCGAGTCGTTGCGGCGGATCGCGAGGTTGATCGTTTGACCGGTGCGTTCGAACAAAAGCTGCATCACGCCGATCGCTTTCTCGCGAATATCAAGTCGATCGCGCACGAGGCTGCCGTATTCAAGGAAAGTCAACCCCAGGCGCCAACGGCCGTTGTTCATGCGATCGACGAGGCCGTCCTGGCAGAGATTCCACAGAAGACGGTGCACGGTCGACATGTGAATTTCGGTCATCTCGGAAATTTCATGCAGACTGACCGGCGCCGGGCAATCGGCAAGTGTGCGCAGGATGCGGCGTGCTCGCTCGAGCACCCGCACTTGCTTAATTTTGTCCTTGGGGGAGGCTTTCGAAACTTCAGCGTTGTCTGATTTGGAAGGCATGGCTTAGCACTCCTTTTCGGGATTGACGGTCGATTGCGTAAGAGCTTGCGCAACGATTTCAGCGATGTCACGTACAGGTTTGGGCGTTTCGTCCCGTCCGCAGGTTTGAGCCTGTGCACTCGTGAGCATGGTGAGGCAGTGCGGGCAGGAAACGGCAATTTCGTCAGTTCCGGTTTTGTTGAGTTGCTCAAGACGAAGGATGTTGATGCGCGAAGGCTTGTCCATGAAGATTTGTGCTCCGCCTGCGCCGCAGCACATAGCGTTGCAGCCACGTTTTTCGGGGTCCTTGAGCTTGACGCCGATCGTCTCGAGAATCGTGCGAGGATCGCGTCCGATTCCGTTGTGGCGCGCCAGATAACAGGCGTCGTGGAAGGTGACGCTGCCGGCTTGCGCCAGTTTGGGCGAAATGCGCTTTTCTTCGAGCAGTTTGGCGATGAATTGCACATGGCTCGTGACCGGGAAGGTGCCGCCTTCAAACTGCGGATACTCGTTTTTGAGCGTGTTGAAGCAGTGCGGACAGGCGGCCACAATCTGCTTGAAGTTGTACTTGGAAAGCGATTCGATGTTTTCGGCCGCTGCCGTTTGGAACAAGTATTCTTCGCCGGCTCGTCGGGCGAATTCGCCGTGGCAGCGCTCTTCACTCATGACGGCGAACTTGACGCCTGCGGCGTGGAAAATTTCCACCATAGCGCGCGCAATCTTCTGAGCACGGCGATCGTAACTAGCCGAACAGCCGACCCAATAGAGCACGTCGTACTCGACGCCGGGCTTGGCGATTTCAACGTCAAGTCCCTTGGCCCACTTCAGGCGGCTTCCGGGATCCATACCCCAGGGATTGCCGACGCTCGAAGTGTTTTCCAGAGCCTGAGCCAGACCTTCGGGGAAGTCGCCTTCTTCAAGCGCCAGATGACGGCGCATCTGAACGATGATGTCGGGAGTCGGAATCTGAGCCGGACAGACCTTGGTGCAGGCGCCGCAAGTGGTGCAGCTCCAAAGGGCGTCCTTGGAAACAATGCCGTCAATCAGAGGCTTGTCGGCATCAATGCCGTTCATGCGGGCCTTGAGCGATAAGATGAGAGCCTTGGGATCCAGAGGTGCACCCGAGGCGGCAGCCGGACACACGGAGGTGCAGCGTCCGCATTCGGTGCAGCCGTCGAAGCGGATGCGATCGATGCGACCGAACTGGCTGAATTCGGAAATGCCGAAACGTTCCTGTTCTTCAATGTCTTCGATTTTGGCAAGCGCACCGCGCGGTTCGGGTTTCTTGACGTAGATCGAAGTCGGGGTCTTGAAGAGGTGTGCGTAATAGGTCAGCGGAATGGAGGCGATAAATCCCAGGGAGGCCAGACCGTGAATAACCCAGATGAAGGTGTGGTAGACCTTGAGCGTTTCGGGGTCAGTGCCGATGAAAATCTGTGCGAGGGCGTTGCCCACGAAGCTCACGCCGGCCCACTGCGGCTGCTGAACGGCAAGACGCAGCGCTTCGAGTAAAAAACCCGTGAGAATGATGAAGGCGAGGCTGCCAAGCACCAGGGCGAAACGCCAGTTGGCTTCGACTTTGGGGTCGTGTGAAATAAAGCGGCGCCAAAAGCTAAAACCAAGAGCAATGAGGGCAAGGAGTCCTGCGAGATCAAGAACGAATTTGTAGGCAAGGTAGATATTGCCCGACAGGATGCGTTTGCCGAAGACAAGCCAGGCAATGTCCCAATCGATGGTAGCAATGGCGGTGCCGAAGAAAAGAAAGATGAATCCCCAGAACAGCACGAAGTGATTTTTACCGGCGGCGGTGTCGCGAATGCGTTTTTGCCAGAACACTTCAAGAAGAGTGCGGCCAAGCCGGGCGTTGCGATCGGCAAGGGGTTCGGGTTGAGTTGTGGCTTGACGTTGCTTGACGGCGCGCACGATGCCGGCGATGCAGAGCACGACGGCGGCAATGCCGATGACGTATACGCCGATTTCCGCCCACAGGGGAACGTTCCAGAAGGCGGGACGCAGCGGTGTAAGGTCTTGCATGACGTTTGAAAGTTGTTGTTATATGGCTAGCTATATTCGCATGTCGCTTTAAAAATTTTCATCAGGCGCGAGATGCGATTTAATCGAAGGTCGCTACGATAGCGCAAAAAAGAGCCCGTGTCTTCGGCCAAGAATATGAGTTGCAGAGGTCGGAAACGACTTTTTTGATCTCGGTTAAGGCAAACTCGATTTTTGAACAATTTCCACAGCGTGAAAAAATGAATGAAAAAAGCCGCCCTTGCGAGAGAGCGGCTTTGTGAACGAAAAATCGAGTTGATCAGGCGTTCTGTTGCTTGCGCCAGCGTGCGATGGCTTCCACGCATTCGGTCACGAGTTCCGGACCGCGGTAGACAAAGCCGGAATAGAGCTGAACGAGACTTGCACCGGCCTGCATCTTCACGACGGCGTCGTCACCCGACATGACGCCGCCCGAGGCGATCACGGGGAGCTTGCCCTTGAGGTGATCGGTAATCATGGCGAGGCACTCGGTGGAGCGGGCCATCAGCGGACGACCGGAAAGACCGCCCGTTTCGTTCCAGTTGGGAAGTCCCTGAATGGAGGAGTGATCGATTGTGGTGTTGGTGGCGATGACGGCGTCCATCTCGTGTTCGACGATGATGTCAACGGCGCGCAGGATGGCGTCGTTTTCAAGGTCGGGAGCAAGCTTCACGGCGATGGGCTTGTAGGGAGCTCCCTCCGTTTCGATGATACGGTTGCGTTCGTCGCGCAGAGCGCCGAGCAGTTCGCGCAGCGGGGCTTCGGCTTGCAGCGAGCGCAGATTCTTGGTGTTCGGGCTCGAAATGTTGACCGCAATGTAGTCGGCACGGTCGTAGGACTTTGCCAGACAAATGCGGAAGTCGCTGATTGCGTTTTCAATGGGGGTCACGGCGTTCTTGCCGATGTTGATGCCCAACACACCGCCGCGCAGGTGGAAGGCGTCGGCGCTCTTGAGGTTGCGCAGAACCTGTTCACAGCCTACGTTGTTAAAGCCCATGCGGTTGACGATGCCTTCGGCAGGAATGACTCGGAAGCAGCGGGGCTTGGGATTGCCGGGCTGAGCCACGGGCGTAATAGTGCCGATTTCGACGTGACCGAAGCCAAGCGCACCGAAAGCGCTCACGCGTTCGCCATCCTTGTCCATGCCAGCCGCCAGACCGATGGTGTTCGGGAAGCGAATGCCCATGACTTCAACGGGATCTTCGGGAGGCGTGTGAGTAAGAAGCTTGTGCAAGCCGAGCGTGGTGATCCAATCGAGATTGGCCATGATGACATGGTGAGCGGTCTCGGGCTGCATCTGAAAGAGGATGCTTTTGGCGAGTTTGTATAGCATTGTTGCCTGTTGGAAGATTTGCCGTTGATGAAAAAAGGTGTGCGGCGCGCCGCTCTCCGTCATCCTCCTTATATAAGAGGCCGAACAATTGCATCGGTCGCGACCGTAACTCTTAATTTTACCGAGGCTGCTGAAATCGGGCAAAAAATCGGCAGAAAACCGACTTGAGGGAGGAGTGCTAAGAGGAAGGATAATAAGGGACTCAGAAGCTAACATCCTGAAATGAAAGGAAAAACATAGGGACGGCCCAGAGGAGGCGAGAGGAAATTCAAGTTTTTTGAGAAAAAGACTTGACAACAAGAAGAAACTTCTTTAATATCCACAGTCTCGCTAGTCAATGGCGAGATGAAATACGGATCGCGGGGTGGAGCAGTCCGGTAGCTCGTCGGGCTCATAACCCGAAGGTCGGAGGTTCAAATCCTCCCTCCGCAACCAAAATCCAAAAGGCTTCCGGCAGGAAGCTTTTTATTGAGAGACTATGTTTCTCAATAAAGAGCGAAAAGAAAAACAAAAATTTTTCGAAAAGCTCTTGACAAGACGAAA
>ONZX01001600.1_pt1 | contig 11011 bp, 9 predicted proteins | sample 1671831 | NCBI WGS metagenome assembly ONZX01 (sample SAMN06348197, study PRJEB24527) | human gut metagenome | reverse complement strand
CAAGTTTAAATTGTTTGTCATGTTGCTTTGCCATATGAGATCCTCCTTCAGCATGTTTCTATTGTACCATGCTTATGTGTATTTGGAATTTCTCATTTTGGCTTGTACTATTTATATTCTAGCATCAGACTTCTCACTGTATTACAGGAGGTCTCATGTTAGGGGATATATCTGCCCTGGACAATGTTTACATAGTCTGTGGCTTATCCTCAGCATATTTTTATCCTCAGCTTTTACTTTTTAGTCTGTTATTTCAGCATTTCTGGCAAAAAAAATAAGGATAAAAATATTCCACTGAATCATAATAGAACCATAGGAGGTGGTCTATTATGACAAGATATGATGATGCAATTACCAAGATGAGCATGCTGTTAAAAGAACGAAATGTTTGCTTGCACAGTCGAAAGGCTCATGAAAAATGTTATCAGGAGCTTAGGGAGTATTTATTAGCTACTAATAAATGCTATTCCTACGATGAAGCAAGAAAATGGTTAAGGGAGGTGGTGAAAAAGCAGGAATCGTCAGCTGGTTTTATAGCAAAATGGAATTATGTAGATCAGTTAGAGGAACTGATAAATACGGGAACAGTATTGCAAGATAATCTGCTGCTGACGAAATCGAATTATCAAAAGCTTTCAGAATCTTTGAGAGCCGAATTAGATATGTATATAAAATCATGTGAAGAAAAGTATACAAAAAGAACGAATGAATTGTTAAAAATACATTGTTCTAAGTTTCTTATTTTTTTACAGTCACATGGGATTAATTCAGTTTGTAAGATTTCATGTGATATAGTGTGCAAATTTTTTGAATATGAAATGCCAATAAATCCAGATGAAAGGTATGTAATTCTTAGCAATTCACGTTTGCTTTTACAGTATTATGTGGACATGGGCAAGTGCGAGCCCGTCCTTCCCTTACTGCTGGAAGAAGACATACACAAATACGCCATACTTCTTGAAGAAGATAATTTAAGAGCTTTTACTGCTTTGCAAGAGACATGTGTCTGTAAAGCACGTGAAGTTTATGATGTTATTGATTTCTTTGTTCAGGAATTTGAAAATCTGGGCTATAAAGATACAGCAAAACACAATGCGGCTCATATCACGAAATGTCTATATGCGTTTTTGTCAGTAAACAACCTGCATTACAATATCGGGATAGCTGAATTATGGTATCAGAGAATAGAGTCTTTAGTCGGAAGTTCGTATCACGCATGGATCAGAATCATAAATCTTTTTGATTTCTATATTCAGAGGAAAAAATTTGATCCTTTAAAGAATTATTCTTTTCGAAAGGCACGTGATTGGAAGTATCCGCTATGGTGCTCTTTAGCAGTCAATACTTATTTGGACTGGCTTAGGAGAAGCTTCCATAGTGAAGGTACCATTAGGTCCTATAAATACGTTGTATACAATTTTTGTGATTTCCTTTTGCAAAAAAAAGTTGAATTCCTTTGAAGAATTAGATCGAAATCTGATAAATGAATTTCTTAGGATTGATCTGCATAGCACGGTAAATGGCACCTCTGGAAGAAATAGCGTTTTACGTCAATTCATAACATTTTTGGAAGATAATAATTATCTTGCTGATCGAACAATACATGGTGTAATACCGGCAAAGCTTGCTCACCCCAGAAAAATCATTACAGTATTGTCAGATGAGCAGATATCACATATAAATGAATACCGTAAAACATGTAATTCACCAATCGAACTTAGAGATGCTGCAATGGTTATGATAGGACTGAAACTTGGATTTAGAAGCTCTGATGTTATCAATCTGAAGCTTTCGGATATAGACTGGGTGAATAAAAAGATATCCATCACACAATACAAAACGAAAGTCCCTATCTCTCTGCCCTTAAGTGTTGATGTTGGAAATGCAGTTTTCAGATATCTGAAATACGGTAGACCTGAATGTGATAACCCGCATGTATTTGTTAGACATAAGGCTCCATACGGAATTCTTTCAGGAAAGATATGTTCAAATGCCTTGAATCGCATTTTGAGTGCTGTTACCGACGGTTCATTCGTTAAATTTCATACATTAAGAAAAACATTTGCAACAAGTATTTTGAAAAACAATGCTGGCATAGAGCGTGTTATAGATGCATTGGGTCACCAGGATCCAACAACAGTAAATGTATATCTTACATACGATGAATTGCATATGAGAAAATGTGCGCTCTCTCTTGACGAGATGTCTATTCCGATGGGAGGTGCAGCCAAATGATTCTTGAAGAATATATTTTTACCAGTTGTTTTTTGAATGATATACAGGGACTAATTGAGCAGAAAAAGCAATCGGGTTACATCTATGATTCAGCGAAATACATCCTTATACAATTTGACAAGTTTTGTGTAGAGAATCATATCGATAGGGCAATCATAACAAAAGAATTATCGGACACATGGCAGTCTTATCATGCAGATGAAGCAAAATCGCGCCGTACAAGCCGTATGAGTGTGCTGCGGCAACTGGCACAGTACATGAATTCACAGGGGAATGAATGCTACATTCCCTCAAAATTTTCCGCGAAGAGTTATCGGGTGCCATATGTTATGAATGAACGTGAAATTAAAGAACTATTTACAGTAGCAGATGATTACGCTCCAAAAGTGAATGCCGATCGTTTTAATATACTGGCGGAGGAATATAAAGTACTGTTTCGCTTTATTTATTGCTGTGGATTACGTGTATCAGAAGCACGTAAATTAAAACTGGAAGATATAGATTTTGAAAGAAAAACAGCTCTGATACTACGCTCAAAAGGGGATAAGGATCGGTTGATCTATATCGCAGATGATGTATGCAAAATGTGTCTGGATATGCTGGATTTATTGCATGATAAGTATCATTTTTACTCAGAATATCTGTTTCCATCATCTGATCCCAATACCCCGTTGCAGGTGGCATCTATAAACAAAAAATTTCGGGAATTCTGGAAGAAAACATCGGGTGCTTCCGATTCAAAATATCCTACAGTGCATTCCCTGAGATATAGTTTTGTAGTCACAAGAATGAATCTTTGGATGGAAAAGGGAGAAAATCTTACTGCCATGATGCCATATCTAAGTAAATATCTCGGACATGAAAGTGTTGAGAACACGTATTATTATTACCATCAGATAGAAAGTACATTTAAGATAGTACGCCAGAAGGACCAGCTATCGGATCGTATTATTCCGGAGGTGTCCAATGAAGAATAACCAGTTGAGTAAAGAACTATTTTTTTCAAGAACAAACGACTTCCTAAATTTATATCTTCCAAAGCAGGCAATGAAAAGCAATAATACTGTTAATACATACAGAGATGGTCTTACGGTATTCAGAAAATATCTGGCAGAAGAGAAGAAAGTATCCATAAGAAAGTTTAGATTTGAAGAATGTACTCATGATTTTCTCTTGGAATATATGATGTATCTCAAAGATAAAGGATGTGCCGCCGGTACCTGTAATAACAGGTTAGCTGCGATTAGATCTTATTTATGGTATGTAGCTGATGGCGAAATATCGATGCAGTCAATCGCTCTTGGGGCTTCAAAGGTTCCGTTTATAAAAGGAACACAAAAGGTGAAGGATACAATAAACCCAGATGATCTTGCAGCCTTGCTAGCTGCCCCTTCCGACAGATCAAAAATAGGGATACGAGATAAGACAATACTAATTCTTCTGTATGATTCGGCCATAAGAGTATCTGAACTGCGGGAGTTAACTCTTGGATCTTTGAAGCTAAATGAAACGATACCTTATATCCGAGTTCATGGAAAAGGCGATAAGGAAAGAATTGTATCAATAACAGACAAAACTGTCGAGCACTTAAAAAGATACATAAAGCTCTATCATTCGGAAACAAACGGTGATTATCCCCTGTTTTATACAGTGATCAAAGGAAATCTGTCTGCTATGTCAACCGGAAATGTAGAAAGAATACTGAACAAGTATGCAGAAAAAATAAGACCTGATCATCCTGGACTTCCGCAAAAGCTGTATCCACATATGCTCCGAAGAACCAGGGCTTGTGGACTGTATCAAAATGGAGTTGAACTTGAACTTGTATCCAGAATACTGGGACATACTTCCACTCAAACGACCCGTATATACGCATCTCCATCGATTGAAATGCTGAAAAAGGCCATGGAAAACAATAGTGTTGATGTATCTGAAACAGCTGAATGGCTAGATGATGAGGAAGAATTAGCTAGGATCTGTGGAATAAGATAATAATTATCCTCAGCTTTGAGAGTATTTTCGCAATAATTATGGGGAATAAATGAAAAGCTGAGGATAAAAATATGCTGAGGATAAGCCACATTATTCTAATGTTATGATAATGTGGCAGAACAGATATGAGAAAACAGATTGATGGCTTATGTGCAATAATAGAAGAACAACTTAATATGCATCCAACTGAGAACAGTCTTTTTCTATTTTGTGGCAGAAAAAAAGACCGCATAAAAGCAGTATATCGTGAAAAAGATGGCATAGTTTTATTATATAAACGACTTACAGGTTCAGGCAATTATAAATGACCACGCAATCAAAATGAAGTAAAAAGTTTTACATGGAAACAGTTTGAGTGGCTTATGGATGGTCTTGAAATAGAACAGCCAAAAGCGATAAAACCACCTGTCAAAAAATGAATTAACCCCTTAAAAACAGGCATTGCGACTATCTTTTTACTCTAAGATATGTTATAATAATTGTATAAAATCGTGGAGAAAAATCTGATGTCTGTTGGTGCAAAAGATATATTGATAAGGGAATTAAAAGATTCACTTAATGAACAGAGAGAGTTAAACAAAATTCTCCGGTCAGCTTTAAATATCAGTAATATTTAGGTTCAGGAGTTGACTGTTCAGGTCAAACTTCTTAATGAACAGATTGATTACATGAAAAGAAAACTGTTTGGTTCATCACGTGAAAAAATGGAACAGCAGACAGATGGACAATTATCATTTAATCTTTCTGATGAAGCAGATGAAACAATTGAAGAATTACCGGCAGCCGAAGAAGAGATAGTCGTAAAAAAGCATACAAGAAAGAAAAAAGTTACTTTTGCTGAGAAAACCAAAAATCTTCCGGTTGAAATCAGAGAGATTACTTTACCAGAAGAAGAACAGATTTGCTCCATATGCGGTACACACTTAGAAGTTATAGGAAAAGAGACTGTGCGCAAGGAACTTGAATACATACCTGCAACTTTAAAAGTTGTGGAATATGTCAGTGTACATTATGGTTGTCCAAAATGTAAAACAGATGAGGAAAAACCAAATATCATACATGCCCCTGTCCCACCGGCACTACTCAGAAGTTATGCATCGCCATCAATTGTTGCATGGGTGATTTACTCAAAATATGTTAATGGGATGCCATTGTACCGCCAGGAAAAAGACTGGCTGCAATATGGTTTTGAACTCAGCCGTGCAACAATGGCGAACTGGGTTATAGAATGTACCGATAAGTATCTGCGTGTATTGTACGAATTTTACCACAGACTGCTGTTAAGCAGAGAGTTCGCTATGGCAGATGAAAGCCCTATACAGGTCTTGAAAGAGGAAGGACGTGAAGCGACGGCAAAATCATATATGTGGCTGTTTAGAAGCGGCGAAGATGATACACCACCGATAGTTTTGTATAAATATGCATCAACGCGCAGCGGAGATGTTGCAAAAGAATTTCTGAAAGGTTTTAATGGATATCTTATGGCAGATGGTTATACAGGCTATAACAAGGTGCAGGATATAAAACGCTGCTGCTGTTTTGCACACATAAGAAGATATTTCTTTGATGCCATACCCAAAGGGAAAAATCGTGATATCAGTTGTCCGGCGGTGCAAGGCGTAGAGTATTGTGATAAGCTGTTTGCATATGAAAGACATTTTAAAGAAAAAGGTTATTCATACAAACAGATAAAAGATGGTCGTCTCAAGAAAGAAAAACCGGTAATTGAGGCTTTTTTGTCATGGCTTGAAAAGCAGAAACCCATTAAAGGCAGTAAATTTGCCACAGCAGTTACATATGCATTAAATAGAAAAGAACATATGATGACATATCTCGAAGATGGTCGCTGCAGTCTGAGCAATAATTTAAGTGAACAGAAAATGAAATCATATGTTATAGGTAGAAAGGGATGGCTTTTCAGTGACAGTCCTGAAGGTGCAGAGGCAAGTGCCATATCATACAGCATAGCCGAAACAGCATTAGCGAATGGATTAAATGTATATAAATATATAACATATGTATTAGAGAAACGACCTACTGAAGAAATGGCAGACAGTGAATTAGAAAAGCTGTTACCATGGAATGATAAAGTTTTTGAAATGTGTAAAATCGAAAGATAGATAAAGACAAAAAATAACTTAGCATAAAGAGTAAAATAATATTTATGCTAAGTTATTTTAGAATGTACGCCTGAGTTTTTTGCGCTTACTCTGTATATGACTTGGAGGCATTATTCTAACCATTTATTTCCTGTGCCTTGATTTTACACTATAACATTTAACATATTTATTCTTTGTACTGTAGATGCTCAACAGTACCTATTTCTTTTTCATATTTGTTGGAATATCAGTCTCAACAACATTCCTAATTTCAGTCATAATTGGTGTGTAAAAATCTACATCAACTTTCGGGGTTGATAATGAAACCACTAATGAGTATCTAATTTTACTATCATACTTATCCAAGTAACTTCGTTCTCTCCACCAACCAATTACAGGAAAAACTGCGATATTTTTACAATCACACAATTCTGCTGCTGTTAATTCACAATAATCAGAATGTATTGAACCTACATCTCGATTATCTGATCCTAAATACCAGCGTTCACTTCCACTTGTACCCTCACCTTTATCCTTTTTATCATCTCCACGCATCTTTACATTGATACGTTTCTTAAAATCCTCAATATCCTCGTTTGAGTTAATTACATCAAATCTTAACCCGCACGACGGATAACGATATTTATCCTTCCAACCGACTTCACCAGGACCAGGTTCAATAAAATATGATAAAGTCACTTTCAAAGTAACCGTTTCACTTTCAAGTTCTTTCAAAACTTCTGTAGGCCAGGGCAAGGTATGAATATGCATTTCATTCATGCTGTTTTTGTTATATGGTTGCAATTCACCTTGAATAACCATATTTACACTGTTATTCATACATTGAATGGCTTTTCCCAAATCAGGAATACCATAACCACAAGTTCTTAAAAGTCTCCGACGCCCTTTTGTTTTTGTATCCTCGATACAAAATTGCCTTTTCATTTGTTCAGTCCAACTAGCAGAGTGAATCATCAATGCCCTAACTGTTTCAGGCCACATATTAGGATATTCAGCCAATAGCTGTGAACAGAACCATGCTGCTTGCGCTGCAGCAGAACTTGTCCCCCATATTGTTGAAAAATTCTTAATCAACGGTCTATAATTGGTTGTTAATAATGATAAATCTGGACACTCCGAATAATCGGTACCATTAGTTGCCATGTTTCCACCATCAAATAGTACATCTGGTTTAACTGGCCACTTACTATTCCACAATTCGGAAGTAGAGTTATACGGAGACATAGCACCTGCTTCTGCTACTGGATTATAACCTTTAAAAAAAGCATCTGTTATGTTGACATCATTTGAATATGCTCCAACAGTAATAGCATTCCATGCTTGCCCAGGACTTTCAACACAATGCAATGTATTTGCATCTGGAAATGATAATTTTCCCAATTCTTCTGGATATACATTTCCTGCGCTAACAACAAAAAGGCGCTTTACATTTTCTTCATCCGCACCAGATGTAATACTATCTACAGCTGCTGACCACGAAGTCGGACTCCCATCAAAAGTATTATATTCTGGAGAAGTCACTGCCATGCATATAACTCTATGTACAAACGGATTTGCTATCTCAGCTAATGACACAGCTTGCTCTGTAACCGCACCATATAACTCAGGATCATTTCCACCCGTTGGTGGTAGAATTTTTACTGATTCAATTTTCTGGGATATCTCTATTTTAGTTTTTCCTAACAATGCCTCTTTCAGGTTATTATATAGAGCTATTCCGGCCATTTCTGTTCCATGTCCTTGATGATCCCCATTTCCCCATGTAGAATTTACCGCTTGAACGTGATCTAAATTAATTGCCTTCGCCAACAGGGGATGAGCTGCTGTAACTCCTGTGTCCAACAAACAAATAGCTACATTACCATCTGTATAGGTTGTACGTTGTAGCAATTCATCTATCCATTCCCTCTGTTCATTATTAGACAAATCCGCGAAAAAAGTTGTTGCTTCTTGTGCTCGCCGTATTTCTGTGATATATGGACATACAGCTATTAACAGTTTTAGCTGTTCAGCATTTGCATATATCATCTTTACTATACGTTCTGGAAAAACAATATGTTTATCATCAATATGTATTTGATTTTCTGAACATATTAAGGAAATGCTTTCTTCAGTTTCTCTCCATGCTTCAATATTGTCTTTCTTAAAGTCATATCTAAGCCAAATTTCGCACCAAACAGGTGTATCTTTAGGCATGCTTTCAGATGTTCCAACCCAAAAAGAATCCAGCATTGCCACTTTTATATCATCAATGCTTCTAACCAAATCATTGTTCTTTGGATTTCCATTCGATGTTTGTTCATTTGCATATGCTTCAACCTTTTTAAGGAAAAAGCTTTCTTTTCCAGCAGGTATATAAACTGTAGCCCTAATTATGGATTTTTCTTCATCCTCATGGACATTGAGCAAGCGAATTCCTGCTTTACGATTTTCCAAACTCTTTATAGCCAAATCATGTCCTTTGGCGCTTGAGAATTCAAGATAAGTTCCTTCTTTATAGCGAATTGCCGCAACCTGCTTCTGTGACAATGATTTGGAATAACACTCTTGTAATTTTCTCTGTATAAATGCTGCATGCGTTGCAACTGTACGCTTTGGATAATTTGTTCCTATAGGTTTTGATGTCGATGTATAAGGCATAGTTTCAACCGTTTGCGTCAGAAAAATGTTTCTTTTTTCTACTGCCATGCTTATGCCTCCTTACATGTATATACATTTTGCCGCTCACTTAGTAATGCAATTACTGCCTTACTTGTAATTGGCTCGTCACTCAAAATAGAATTTTTAATCGCATCATCACATACTCTTGCAATCTCCGCGTGGCTTAATCCTTCTGCAGCCTTTATCATTTCCTTTGAAATTATAAAGTAATTATCATATGCTTTTATTTTGTATTCAAATAAACGCTTAATCTCTTTAGACGTAGGCAATTTATAGTGCAACACATCATCAAATCTTCTAAACAATGCTTGATCTAAAAGTTTTTGATTATTTGTTGCTGCCACAATAATACTTTCAGAATCATCCTGCTCTATAAATTGTAGAAATGAATTAAGAATTCTCCTCATTTCTCCCACCTCGTTATCAAGGCTTCGATCTGCACCTATGGCATCAAACTCATCAAAAAGATATACACCCACAGTTGACTCAATGCTGTCAAATATCTGTCTTAACTTTGCGCTTGTTTCTCCCATGAATTTTGTCACAAGCTTATCCATTTGTACCGTATATAAAGGTAAAGATAACTCAGAAGCAATAATTGATGCCGTTAGTGTCTTTCCTGTTCCCGGATTTCCTTCAATCAATATCTTTCTTCTATTAGTCAAGCCATAAGATACAAGTTTATTTCTATTTCTATACTCATTCAGAATTCTTTGAATTTTATCACTGATATCTTCTGAAATAATTAGTTCTGATAAATCATGGGAAGGCATTGATAGTGTAAGCATTGGATTAGTTGAAGTAAGTTGAACAATATTTGCTCTTTTGCTTCCAACTCTATCAATCTGCTTTTTTAAATCACGTGCTAAGTTATCGTGCCCAAGCTTGGCTTCGTGAGCTGCAATTTGTAAAACAACTGTCTTAAACTTTTCGTCATTACAATCTGCATAAGCTTTCACCAAACTTTTTATTTGTTCTGCTGTAGCCACTTTATCCACCTCCCATAATCAAACTTACTCAATTTGTATCATACTATTTCTATGCCATAACGTCAACAAAATGCAGACTTTTCTCTGTATTTACCCTAATATTTTATTATAAATTTACAACCATCATTTTGATTGTTCATTATAATCAATACCATCATTCATTTGTTTATGATATTATTATTTTACTTTTGCACTAATAGTTTTCCTTCCACATCACTTGCCGCATCTTCAAGTGCGATTAATGTAGAAGATATTATTTTTTCTTCACGAGGTAAAAGTCTATATACACCTTTATATTTCACTACCTTATATCCTTTTCCTTTATAAAAGACTTTAGCGTCAACAGGTATCGTTTTCCCTGCACTATCACAATAATTTGTATAATCAATTCTCTTATTTCTCTCATAATTAATTCGATATAGCCTATATGATTTATCCAATGCACAATACATTAAGTATAAAACCGCTAATACCGCTTCAACTTTTACTTGTACCTGTAGCCCATTTGCATATTCTATCCCTATATTTAAAGCATATATCACAAAATACACTGTAAAAATAAAATCAACTAAAATGCCTATGTATGACAAGTTCATCCATTGCTCCTCACCTATAATTTTATATAAATTGCAGAAAAAAGCGCTATATACTACCCAAGCTATAAATACCCCCATTCCGGATGAATGTAATGTATCTCTCAAATTTCCTTCCAACAATGGGGCACATGGTAAATCTATATAAACCAACAAGTTCCAATATGAATCACAAAACATTATAAATAAAATTATTACACATGCCACATATCTAAGTATTCTCAATTTTCTTGCAAACGGCTTATCCCCAGTTAAAGCTCCTTTTATCCAATCAACAATTTTCTCCAACTTATTGCCTCCAATCATTAAAATAACTTCATTGTCATGTCATACACCATTAATAATATTGTTTTATTTCTTCCAACAGTTTTTAGTTTCTTCAAGATCGGAAGAGCACACGTCTGAACTCCAGTCACCGTAC
>ONZX01001595.1_pt1 | contig 11021 bp, 15 predicted proteins | sample 1671831 | NCBI WGS metagenome assembly ONZX01 (sample SAMN06348197, study PRJEB24527) | human gut metagenome | reverse complement strand
CTATGGGAGTTGATACGGTAATAGATAATGATAATAATCTGCTACAAAGTTTTTCATCAATTCCACTTGAGTTTCTATCGTTCCTCTTTCTAATGTTTCTTCTGTTTCCATTGAAATTCTGGCATACAATCCTGCCCGGAACGGTCTGCTCACCTCTGTCTGGACGGTTGCACTGCTGACTACTTCCGGAATGTTTTTCCTGCTCTTTCGTGCCATTTTATACAACCTCCTTTACATTGACCTGCAGATTGTTATCATCATCTATTACCATATCAACTCCCATAGCAGGTAATTGATTCAGCAATGTCTGATAACAATCATCAAAATCAAAAGTGATTTCTATATCCTTTTTATCATATATTCTGATTTGCCTGATCAGTTCTACCACCACAGTGCGGGACAGTTCTTCAATATCCTGATATTTCACAAAATAATCCAGCCAGGTATTGGCTTTGTCTGCTTTTTCCAGCTCGTTATCCATTTCTTTCTGGATCGCACGGATACTCTCTTCCGCATTTCTAAGCCGCTTTTCATATCCGAATAGAGCATCATCCGTAACTCCTTACAGCGTTCTTTCTCCTGCTTTTTCTTCTCCAGCCTGTCCTGCAGCTTTTTCATATTGATCTCCTGAAATGGCACAGTACCGATAAATTCCAGGACTCTTTTCAGGTGCAGGATATTCTGGATATGCTGTTTCAACATCACTAATACGGCATCTTCCAGATCCTTTTCCGGTATTCTATGACTGGAACAGCGTTTTGTTTCTTTATTTGTGGAACATAGATAATAAGCATATTTTTTTCCTGCCACAGTAGAAACCTTTCTTGTCATAGGTGCTCCACAATCCGCACATACAGCAATTCCGGATAACAGATATACCTGCTTTTGGTCAGGTGAAGTACGTGTATCCATGCCAAGAAGCCTCTGAACAATTTCAAAATCACGGTCACTCACCAGAGGTTCATGATTTTTCTCAATCCGGATCCAGTCATCTTCCGGTTTCACATAAGTCTGCTTCACTTTATGGTTTGGAGTTGTCCTTTTTCCCTGTACAAGGTTTCCGATATAAACCTCGTTTTCCAGTATCCTGCGGACCGTAACGGAACTCCAAAGTGCCTGTTCTTTCTGCCGGAAACCTGTTTCATAACGACTGCCGCTGCTTATTTTATACTCAAATGGGGAAAGAATACCCAGTTCATTTAAACGATTAGCGATCGCATCCTGACTCATTCCCTGCAGCTTCATCTTAAAAATATCCTGTACTACACCGCCCGCCGATGGATCAATCTCTAATTTATGCTTATCTGTCTTTGTCTTCCTGTATCCAAATGCTACAAACGGAGTCACGCACTCGCCTTTTTTCCTCTTAATCTCAAGATTACTCCTGATCTTAATAGAAATGTCACGGCAATAAGCATCATTGATTAAATTCTTAAATGGGATAATAATTTCGTCTGCCTGATTCTTTCCCTTGAGACTGTCATAATTGTCATTGATGGCAATAAAACGCACACCAAGAGCCGGGAATAATCTCTCGATATACTTCCCGGAATCAATATATTCCCTTCCAAATCGTGATAAATCTTTTACCACTACGCAGTCTACAATCCCATGCCGGATATCTTCCAGCATTGCCTGGAATGCTGGGCGCTCAAAATTAGAGCCTGAGTAGCCATCATCAACTCGGACTGAAACAACTTCTATATCTTTTTTGTCTTTCAGGAAATCCAGAATCAAAGCTTTCTGGTTAGAAATGCTGTTACTTTCCAGTTTTGCTGAACTGGAAATATCGCCATCTTCTTTAGATAATCTGACATAGATGGCGGCATGATAGATTTTATTGATATTCTGATACATATCTTACCTCCTTTTATTACGTCAGAAAATCCATGTAATAAAAGGGGGCTGCATAATTTGTCCTTACCGACATTCTAACACAGTCCCCTCAATTTTACCAGTACTTTTTCAGACACTCAGAAGCATATTCTCAAATGCCTGCTCCATAGATATACCGTTATTTGCAAATCTGACTTTTACTTTCATATTACCGATCCGGACCAGATAAGGATTTCCTACTTTATTCAGAAAAATATCTCTCCGTTCCTGAAGCGATTTATTTCTGTCTGCTTTTATCATCCGTAGATCAGTCATTTCATTGATATCCACATCACTGAAATCCTGATCCAGATAATTTCTATATTCCTCTGCTGTCATGCCCTTCTCCTTCCATTCCCATCTGAATCCGTACTGCTTTCAGTACCCGATCCAGGCTCCACTTATTTACTCTTCCGCATTTCTCAATAATACATTTTGTAGAAATACTCATAACCTGTTCAGCCAATGCCAGGCTTCCTTTTCGGATCCCTGTCATATCGTACTTACTGATAAATACATGTGTTGGCAAATACCGCTTCTTATATATTCTTGACGTCAGCGGAACTACTGTAATGACTGAACTGTATGTATTAGCTTTGTTGTTACTTACTACGATCACCGGTCTTACTCCACCCTGAACCGAAGTTGTCGGGAACATACCGAGATCCGCCCATAAGATATCTCCTCTTCGAATCGTCACTTGTCATCTCTCCAATCCTTTTTTATTTGTAAAGCATCCATAGCGCTATATTGGCTCCACAGGAATACGGCAGAGTTCCTTTCCAAGATGGAAAGCTCTGCCGCATAACCTCTATAGCCAATTTGATTATTAAACAGTGCTCGCTCGATTCTATTTATCCTCGATACCCCGAATCGTTACTCCTGCATCTGCAGGAAGGGAATAATAACCTGCCCGGATGCACGCTCCGGACCACAACCCGGAAACTCTCGTTTCCAGGCTCCAGCAGTTCATAGGTTTACCAGTTACAGACTTCTCAGGGTCTGCAAGTGTATCGCATCTCACACATGTCATCGCATCACCAGCCTGCCGACTGGCTTTGGTCAGTGCTTTTTCGCAGTATTATTAGCTCAAAAAAGTTTCTTACGTCTTATAATCCTATAGCGGCATCTTCCTCGTGCTCACTGTATGAAATGTCACGTCAGTTATTATTGAATATTCAGTTATCATGGTTCATTTTAGGAAGTCCTTTAACTTCCTCTAATTACTAAAGTCAAATGACTTTGGCAGATGCAAAAGATTTTGAAAAATTTTTTAAAAAAATTTATTCATATACATTTCACGCATCTTATTAAGAGTGGATTTCAACTTGTATGACAGCATCTGTCTGGAAATCCCCATAATCTCCGCCATCTGTGTCTGTGTCTTGTTTTCAAAGAAAATGCCGTAAATAATCATGCGTTCCTCGGAGTTCAGCTGATTGATCACTTTGTGGATATCCTGCTGTTCCATTTTCGTCAGTACACTGTGCTCCACGTCACAATTCAGATCCGGGTAATCTTCAATCATGAATCCTTCCCCATCAATGGACTGACCGCTGTAAGGTACCTCCCGCAGCATCTTATCCACGACCTCACCCAGTTCGTTCTTGATCTCAACTTTTTTTGCCTTGCTGCTTCTGTAAAAATTGTTCATCGCATACGCAACTTCTTTTGTAATCTCGATCATTTCTCCATCAATATTTGCGTAGTACTTTCCTTCATAAAAATATGGGTGTTCAATATACATGTCCGTTCCTCCTGAATTTGAAATCTTGTTGCTCGTTTCAAATCCAGAAGGCGGACCTCTGTTTAGAATCATGCCTGCTCCGCCTTTATCCTGCCGGGATACGCCCGCAGTTATTGGCTGATAAATTCAGGCACGAAAAAAAGCCCCAGTAGTTTTTCTTAACTGCTGAGGCTTCTGTCTCTTTCTTGTATTCAGTTATCTATGCCTTCTTTCATCAGCATAATCATTGTATCAGGATAAAGTTCACAAAGTATCCGCAATACATTCCCATAAGTTCATGTCATTATTGAAATCGTACATATTTCAGTATAAAAAGTTCACTATTCAAATTCTGATTATTATTTCTCCACATACTCTTCTGCCATATGTACTGCCATAGCACCATCTGCCACTGCTGTTACTATCTGACGAAGTAACTTTGTTCTGACATCTCCTACAGCATAAACACCCGGAATACTCGTTTCAGTGTTTTCACCTGCCACAATATATCCTTTATTATCCAGTTCTATCTGATTATCTAAAAAATCTGTTGTCGGTTTTCTTCCTATACTCACAAACAGGCCGTCACATTCTATAATGTTTTCTTCTCCTGTAACTGTATCTTTCAACCGCACACCAGTCAATCGTTCTCCATAAATCAGTTCATTTACTGTATTGTTCCATCGAAACTCTATATTTTCAGTTTTCATCAGCTGGTCATGGTAGATTTTCGTTGCACGTAATGTATCTCTTCGATGAACAATGATGACTTTCTTAGCAATTCGACTTAAAAGAACAGCATCTGATACAGCAGAATTTCCACCACCAACAACCACCACGATCTTATCTTTATAAAACATACCATCACAGGAGGCACAATAAGCAACCCCATGACCTATCAATTCTTTTTCTTTAGCGAGACCAAGTTCTCTTGGATTTGCTCCAGTAGCAATCACTACTGTTTTCCCAATATAAATTCCCGAACTAGTTTCTACTCTCTTAAGCTTTCCTGTTAAATCCATATTAAAAACTTCAGCATATTCACTTTTAGCGCCAAATTTTTCCGCCTGTTTTTGCATTTTCTCTGCCAATGAAAATCCGTCAATTCCATTTTCAAAACCAGGATAGTTATCAATCTGCCAGGTCAATGACATCTGACCACCTGCAGATAATTTTTCTAAAACAATTGTATCAAATCCTGCTCTGGCTGCGTATAATGCTGAAGTATACCCTCCAGGTCCTCCCCCCACGATAATCATATCGTAAACATGATTTTCATTCATACAGCAGTCCTCCTTTTATTTTTCCAATGCTTCATTAATAAAATTCTCTATCATTATTTTTGATTCAGGTGCAACAATAGAATCTATTGCCTTTCCATTTCGATATAAAACCAGCGTAGGAATTATCTCAATCTTTTCAGCTTCTGCAATCTGTGGTTCTTCATCAATATTTACTTTTCCAGCAATAAGAATATCGCTGTATTCTTCACTTATTTTTTCATAAGCCGCTCCAATTCTACGGCAATAACCACACCAAGGTGCCCAGAAATCAACCAAAACCGGTTTTTCCTTATGAATTAATTGTCCAAACTTTTCTTTATTTATATTTATAGATGTCATATTTTTCAACTCCTTCTCCTATTTGAACTTAATATACCCCAAATAAGTGCTTGCTTCCGTGATGATATCACAGAAAAGATAATTTACTTTATTACACTTCTTTTTATTTCTATTTATGGCATATGCCAGTTATATAATTGACGCATCTAAAAAAAGCAAGTATACTATGTTCGTAAAGGAGATAACTGTTATGAGCTTCGAAAATTATTTTCCACTATGGAATGACTTAAATACAGCACAGAAAAAAATAATTTCAGACAATTTAATCACACAGTATGTAAAAAAAGGGACAATCATTCACAATGGAAACCTGGATTGTACTGGATTATTACTGGTTAAATCCGGGCAGCTTCGAACTTACATACTTTCAGATGAAGGACGAGAGATTACACTTTACCGTCTGTTCGATATGGATATGTGTCTTTTATCCGCCTCATGTATCATACGCTCCATTCAATTTGAAGTAACCATTGAAGCAGAAAAAGATACTGATCTTTGGATCATCCCTGCTGAAATCTATAAGGGCATTATGAAGGAATCTGCTCCCGTCGCAAACTATACCAATGAGTTAATGGCTACCCGTTTTTCTGATGTCATGTGGCTGATTGAACAAATCATGTGGAAGAGTTTGGATAAGCGTGTTGCTTCATTTCTTTTAGAAGAGACCTCTATCGAAGGAACAAATGAATTGAAAATCACTCACGAAACTATCGCCAACCATCTTGGTTCCCACAGGGAAGTTATCACTCGAATGCTTCGATACTTTCAAGGCGAGGGTCTCGTCAAACTCTCCCGCGGCAAAATCACAATCCTTGATCCAAAAAGACTGGAAACACTCCAAAGGTCATAAAATTGTTTTTCTGTAACATATAAAGAAGAATCCTCCATTTATCAGAATTATGAAAGTCATTCTAATAAATGGGGGATCTTTTTATATTACGAGAAAATTATAAAAATATTATGATTATTTTTAATAATCCATACCACATGCATATGCCTTTTCAATCAGCGCACGGTCATTGACAACTGCATCATAGAAGCGGAATCCGCCGGAGAAGTTGTATGTTTCATATCCATTTCCTTCCAGAATACGACTGGCAATATAACTTCGCAGCCCACTCTGGCATATCAGGTAAACAGGCTTTCCCTTCTCAATTTCATTGATACGTTCCCTTAGTTCATCTACAGGAATGTTTTTGAATCCATCCATATGCCCCCTGTTAAATTCACCTACAGTTCTCACATCCAGCAACACAACACTTTTATCTCTAGAAATCTTATCCATATCTTCCAGATGCCATTGTTTTAAGGTACCTTTTGCTATATTGTCTATCATGAATCCTGCCATATTTACAGGATCCTTGGCAGAGGAATAAGGCGGTGCATATGCGAGATCCAAATCCTTCAGCTGGGTTGCCTTCAGCCCTGCATGAATTGCTGTTGCCAGCACATCAATACGTTTATCAACTCCTTCATATCCAATAATCTGAGCACCAAGCAAACGATAGGTCTCTTTTTCAAAAACCACCTTCATGGTCATCACTTTTCCACCAGGATAGTAACCGGCATGACTCATAGGAGAAAGAATTACTGTATCTACCTCTAATCCTGACTTTTTGGCATTGGTTTCATTGATACCTGTAGTGGCTGCTGTCATATCAAACACTTTTATAACGGAGCTTCCCTGACTGCCCAGGTAACGACTATCACCGCCACAAATATTATCAGCGATGATTCTGCCCTGTTTATTGGCTGGTCCTGCCAAAGAAATCAGCGCATCATTACCCGTAACATAATGTTTTACCTGAACTGCATCACCTGCAGCATAAATATCCGGTACAGAGGTTTCCATTCTGTCATTCACTACAATACTTTCCTTGATGCCAAGTTCCAGACCGGCTTCTTTTGCTAATACTGTGTCTGGTGTGACTCCGATTGCCAGAACTACCATATCAGCCTGAAGGGATGGATTATCTTTCAACAGAACCTCCACTCCGTTGTCTTTTTCTTTAAATCCTTCTACTGTATAGCCCAGTACCAGTTTTATCCCATGCTTTCTCATTTCATTATGGATCATGGATGCCATATCCGGGTCAAAAGGGTTCATCAGCTGCTTAGGCCGCTGGACAATCGTAACATCCATGCCAAGCTCCCTCAAATTTTCTGCCAGTTCCAGACCAATAAAACCGCCACCTGCCAATACAGCCGATTTTGGATGATTCTTATTTATATATTCCTTTATCCGAAAAGTGTCTTCTACAGTACGAAGTGTAAAAAGTTTATCAATACCTACTCCGGGAAGTCTCGGCTGTGTTGGCTTTGCACCTGGAGAGAGGATCAGCTTATCATATTTTTCTTCAAATATCTCACCATTCTCTAAATTTTTCACTGAAACCGTTTTACGTTCCGGATGTATGGAGATAACTTCATGATGAATTTTCATGTTAATACGGAAGCGTTTAAAAAAACTCTCTGGTGTCTGTAGTGTAAGTTCTTCCGGGTCTGTGATCACGTCTCCAATATAATATGGAAGTCCACAATTTGCATAGGATATGTATCCGGATCTTTCAAACACAGTAATTTCAGCATGTTCATTCAGTCTGCGTATTCTTGCTGCGGCTGTAGCTCCTCCGGCTACACCTCCTACAATTATTACCTTCATCTTATTTTTCCACCTTTCCTGAGTAAGCTGCAATGCCACCGATATTATTTACTTTAGAATATCCCATTCGTTGCAGTATCCCAGTTGCCTGGCGGCTTCGTGAACCGGAATAACAGTATACAAACAGTGGGATATCCTTATTCTTCGCTACAGAAGCAATATTGTCAAGTTGCTGCAACGGCACATTTTTACTTTCTGGTATATGTCCTTCCTGATATTCCTGCGGTGTACGTACATCCAGCAGAACTGCATCATCAGTCCTTTTATATTCTTCTATGCCTTGATTAATATTCGACTGTTTAAAGAGATCAAAAAATCCCATTAGCACACCTCCCTAAAGCATTTCTAAAATCGCATTCTTAGGTCTCGCCCCTGAAACCTGCTGTACAATCTTCCCATTCTTCATAACCACTAAAGTCGGAATGCTCATAATACTGAACTTATTTGCCAGTTCAGGCTCTTCATCTACATTAATCTTTCCAACTTTAATATCTCTACGCTCACTTGCAATCTCCTCTACAATAGGTACTACCATGCGGCAAGGTGCACACCAAGATGCCCAAAAATCTAAAAGAACGGGTTTATCGGAATTCAGTACTTCGTTCTGAAAATTATTTTTATTGATATTAATAGCAGACATTTTACAGTCCTCCTTATCTTTTTCTTTTTGTAGATTTATTATAGTCTTAATTTCATTTATTTTCCGTGATTACATCACCATACCTCATTAACTTAACTTCTTGCCATACCATCTACACTTAATATAACACCTGTAATGTAACTCGCCTCATCTGAAGCAAGAAACACAAACGCATTGGCAATATCTTCTGGCTGTCCAAGACGACGCAATGGAATTCTTTCAATCATAGGTTCGATAACTTCCTTTGGCACGGCCTTCATCATATCAGTTTCTGTAATCCCAGGTGCAACAGCATTAACACGAATACCTTTAGGTCCTAGTTCTCTTGCTAATGATACAGTCAATCCGTTTACTGCAAACTTCGATGCCGGATAAGCAAACCCACTTGGCTGTCCCGAAATACTCACCATGGAAGAAGTTGAGAGAATGACCCCCTTGCCTCTTGCCACCATACATTCTGCTGCTACACGAGTAGTATTAAATACTCCTTTTACATTTAGATCCATGACTTTATCAAAAGTCTCCTCTGTATAATCCATAAATGAGGTGTTTTCTGAAATCCCTGCATTATTTACCAGTATGTCGACACATCCATATTTTTCAGTTGCCTCTTTAAAAGCCTTTCTGACAGACTCCATGCTTGCCAGATTTGGACTAATTCCAGCAACTATTGCATTGGGATATTTTTCTTTTAATTTATCTACAGCAACATCTGCCGATTCCTGTGAACTTGCTGCCAATACAACTGAAGCACCTTCCTTCAAGAATTTATCAGCTGTAGCAAATCCTATACCACGGCTTCCACCCGTAATGATTGCAACTTTATCTTTTAATCTCATTTAGACTACCTCCTTACTTAGTTTCTAACTACATTATAAGCAAAAGGTAGATTATTTTCTGTGATATCATCACAAAATATCGCAATAAAAAACCCTGTTGCTCACGCAACAGGGTTTTGATTTATCCATCCATATTTAACACAAGATTAGGCTTCTATTCAACTTCTGAAAACTGATCTTTTCCAACATTACATAATGGGCATTCAAAATCTTCCGGAACATCCTCCCACTTTGTTCCTGGTGCAATACCACCTTCAGGATAACCTTCCTCTTCATCATATTCCCATCCGCAAACGTCACATACATATTTCATTAGTTTGTTCCTCCTTATAAATATATTAATACACAGCATATATTACTGTTGTATTTGTGTTGTTCTGTAACCTTAATATGTATAAATGCTTTTAGCATTTCCATAATCCATGCAGGTTACAATATGCATATACTTCTTCTACCTGTTCACCATCGCAAAGACAAAAATCTGCTACCGGCTCCTGCCCTGGATTTAACTGTTTTCTGTATATTCCCTGGTTTGTATTTAATGTAATCCACTCAATGAAATGCTCTTCAAGCATTGGATGTTTTGTCTCTCCGACCACGACATGAACATGACTGCCTTCTACCGTATATACAGGTACATGCTTCTCGACAGCAGCATCTGTCACTCCGGCTTTTAATTCCTGCATAGGTTCTCCGCAACAAATTACAGGTACACCCTTATCCTTTACCTTTTCAACAATGTTTCCACAATGCTTACAAATATAATACCTTACTTCCATGCCTTTTTCTCCTTCCATGTGTAAAATTTATAATTCAATTGTCTCCATAATCTTTTTCAATGAATCTGCAGATTCCTTAAGCTTTAACGCTTCATCGCCACTTAAATTAATAGGTATATCAGACTCAATACCATCTGCACCTACAATAGCTGGCATACTTAACGATACTCCGTCAATATCATATACTCCATGAATCATGTGTGATACAGGAAGTATTGATTTTTCATCTCTCATAATCACTTCGCAGATTCTTTTTACAGACATTGCAATTCCATAATATGTAGCGTGCTTTTTGTTTATAATCTCATAAGCACTGTTCTTGACTGCTGTAGCTATTTCTGCCGTGTTTTCCTTGTGCTTGTAATGTCCACGCATTTCACACATTTCACTTAATGGAACACCAGATACATTGGCTGATGACCATGCTACAACTTCGCTGTCTCCATGCTCACCTACTATAAATGCATGAACACTCCTGCTGTCCACAGATAAATGCTCACCAAGCTTATATCTTAATCTGGCACTATCTAACACAGTACCCGATCCAATAACCCTGTTTTCTGGAAGTCCGGATAACTTTATGGCTACCTGAGTCAGGATATCTACCGGATTCGCAACTACAAGCATGATACCTGCAAAATTTCTCTTTGCTATTTCAGGAATGATTGACTTAAATATTGCTACATTTTTATTTACGAGATCAAGCCTTGTCTCTCCCGGTTTCTGTCCCGCTCCGGCAGATATGACAACAATTGCAGCATCAGCCACATCATCATAATCTCCGGCATATATTTTCATCGGACTCGCAAATGGAATACCATGACTGATATCCATTGCTTCTCCTTCTGCCTTGTTCTTATCTGCATCGATAAGGACAA
>ONZX01001593.1_pt1 | contig 11026 bp, 9 predicted proteins | sample 1671831 | NCBI WGS metagenome assembly ONZX01 (sample SAMN06348197, study PRJEB24527) | human gut metagenome | reverse complement strand
CAGCGTCCAGACCGCTTCCAAGTACGACGAGGGACTGCTGGTCTACAATACCCCTTATGCCCGCAAGCAGTATTATCTGCACCCCGAGGGCGAAGCACTGCACGGAGACACCGGCCTGCGCGGCTCCTACTGGGGCCAGCGAGCTATTGCTGATGTGGGCGAACATCTGGCCCTCTTCGGGGCCAAGGCCGTCACGACCTTCTGGGGAGGGATGGGCCACTTATGAGCGAGAAAGCCACCATCACGGCCATGCGGGAGTGGCTCAAGACCTGCCCCCTCATCGCCGAGGAGCAGGGCGAAAACGGCGCAGCCTTCCGTATCTCCGGGCTTTCCCCGGAGCCGGTGGCCGAGTTTTCCATCGAGGACAGCCCCACCGATCCGGTGACGGCTGTTTTCTTTTCCGGCCGCAACCTCGCCAAGAGCTACATCTTCGTCAGTCGCCGCGACTACAGCGAGGCCCAGAGCGTCCAGATCTCGAACAGCGGCTTTTTTGAGCAGCTGACCGAGTGGGTGCTGGCCCAGAACGACCGGCATCATCTGCCCCGGCTGGATGGCCGCAAGGAAGCGTTGCGCGTTTCAGTGACGTCCAGCGGCTACATCGTCGTCGCCGAGTCGGGCAGCTGTAAGATGCAGATGCAGCTGCGGCTTGAATATTACCAGCCCAAGGGCTGAAACGAAAGGAGTTTTTCCTATGACTGTTACCGAAGCCGTCAAGCTGTCGGGCCTGACCCCCAGCGCCGACTATACCGGCGTCGAGACCACCGACGACTTCCTGCTGGCCGTCCAGACCGAGGCCAGCCAGACCGACGTGAAAAACTGGGTGGTCTGTGCTGACCATGTGAGGGAGCACAGCGGCGCACTGAACGCCTCCACCACGGACAACACCTACATCCGCACCGGCCCTGTCACCACCAAAGGCAGTGTCCAGCGCACCCTCTCCATTCAGGGCGACCGCTATGTGGGCGATGCGTTTCAGGACTTCCTGCTCTCCCACAAGATCGCGTTCGGCTCCGGCCAGAGCGTGGTGGTGCCTTATGTTTACTTCTCTCTCCGCACCGGCAAGGGCGAGAAGGGCGAAGGCGCGCTCATCCTGACCAGCGATGTGGGCGGCAGCGCCGGCGCGAATGCCACCTTTGCCGCCGATTTCAAGGGCATCGGCACCCCGGCTGAGTTCGACTATAACACCGCCGTCGCGGGCTGAGAGAAAGGAGTACCGATAAATGCTGATCCATGGACAGGAATTTGATTTTTCGCTTCTGAACGCCAACGACCTCGACCGTCTGGAGGACGCACTGGACGAGATGACCCGGGAGAGCGAGGCCGAGACAGCCCGGTGCGAACGGGAGAATGTCCGCCTGGGCGACCGTCTCCGCGCACAGGCCCGCGTTTCCATGCGCGGCCTCGACAAGATCCTGGGCGCAGGGGCATCCGCCCGTCTGGGGCTGAACGAAAACGATGTCAGCCGTCTGTACGACGTCCTCGACGAGATCACGCAGGCAGCCGCTGCTGAGAAGGCTCGTTATTCCCGCCCGGCGGCCGTCCCCCAGAACCGCGCCCAGCGCCGGGCTGAGAAGCGCCAGAAGGACAAGCACAAGCCGCCCGTGAGCTATCCGGGCCAGCCTGCCGCCGCCCAGATGGTCGAGCGGGTGGACAAGGCCGCCCGCCGCAGGCAGCTTCTGGCCGAGCTGGCGGCTCTGGAAAATGGCTGACATCCTGCTGGACAACCTGCCCCGCACGTGGGCCGGCAGGCCCATCGACTGGGATTTCCGGCCTATGGTCTGGTTCAACGGGCAGTATCTCCGCCTTCCGGAGGACGAAAAGGGCCTGCCTGAGCTGGCCCGGGAAACCATGCGCCGATTTTACTGCGTGGCCGTCCCGCCGGAGGAAGAGGTGGACGCTTTCAAGGCGCTGGTAGAGTTCTACACCGCAGGCCCGCAGGAAGTGGCCGACCGCCCCGGCAGCAGCCGCACCGAGGAGCTGGCGCTGGACTACATCACGCTGCAATGCTGTGTTGATCTGTTCCGCATTCAGGTTGGTTCGGTTAATCTCCTTGTGGCCGCCCGCACCGGCATGGCGCACGGCCTCCACATCGTTCTTTCCAGCAAACAGATCAAGATACCACACCTGTGGTTTGCCGGGCATGAAGAGTTGAATCGCACGGGCCAGCAGCATCTTGTCATCATCAGCACCAAGGGCGCTGTAATAAGTAGCGTTGACCTGGTAGTAAATATTTTTCTGTCCGTGCAGATCTTTCACCATACCGCCGCGCGCTACAATAGTTCCGATCAGGCTCTGAATGCGCTCCTCCGGCAGCAGTCCTTTCAAATCCAGCAGCGGAATGCCATCATGGCAGCCCAGCATATTTACGGTGTGGATCTGATGATCGCGCAATTCATCAGCCCAAGCGGCCAGGTAACTGCCATCCTTATTTTCAATGGCATCCAACACCAGCCCCGGCAGGAAGAAATCATAGGTCATGTAGCCTTTATCTGCCACTGTCTGGTAAATTTTTTCGCTGTAAGATGCATGAATTTCCGGCAGCAGCTGCAAACCATATTCATCCGCCAGTACCTTTACTTTGTCCAGCAGCTCCCAAGTAGCCGGGTCGTTCAAAAAGTTTTTCTCTCCCGGTTCCTTGGGGGCATAGGCAAAGGCATCCAGCCGCACAATGGATGCTCCATATCCAGCCAATGTCTGCAGGGTATTGCGGTAGAACTCCCACACTATGGGGCTTTTTATGTTCAAGTCCATCTGCCCCAGGTATTCACGGTGTTCCTCCAGCCAATTGATCACAACAGATTTGCAGGCTGCATATTTACCAAAGTTGATTTCATCCGGCTTTTGGCCCGCATTCAATGCTGCAGTCAGCATTGAATGCAACCGCACAGCAGCTGAATACTGTAAGCCGGAAATCTGCATCAGTTGCTGCACCGTGGGGCGCAGATAATCCACCTGCTGGTAGAATGTATTCCAATACGGCTCCTCGGTGCCGTCCGGCATGCGTGCCATCAGGATGGGTAGACCCGGCTTGCGGAAGAACATTTTTTCCAGGTATTTTGCTTCCGGTTGGATATATCCTTGCTCCGTCATGGAGCCACACCCTTGCCAGAAATCATTCCAGTTAATAAAAAAATCTCGGTAAACAGAGTTTTTTCCGTTTTTTAACAGGTCCTGAAACTGTGGCGAAAGCACCGAAGCATGGTTCAGGATAAAATCCAGTTTAAGCTTTAACCCCAGCGCCTTTAGCCCCTCCATATCCTGCGGGCCAGCAAGTTCCCGGTTCAGGGTATAGTCAATAACTGAAAAACCACGGTCCAGATCGGTGTTGAACACGCTGGGCAAGATGTAGAACGAACCGAACACATTCTCAAATTCCGGCCGGGCCAGCAGTTGCACAATGTCATGCAGGGTGCCGCCCATACTGTCCGGGTAGGCATTCAGCATGGGGGAAATATCAAGTTTCATTTCCGGATTCCTCCAATCTGTTCAGCTCACAGCCAGCTTGCAGTATTCCGACCAGCTCAACACTTTACCCTCGCGTGAAAGGATAATTTTTGCCTTGTGCGCCTGAGATTCCAGCAGCCGCTGCTCAATTTGCAGCACCATAGTAACAAACGGGCTGTCAGCTGCACCATCCCTCGCACGGCTGACCCGGTAGGTCATAGTTTCTTGCGGGGTGCTGTACAAAAACACCGGCAAGTCCACTCCGCAGTAAAAATCACTGTTGCCATGGGTCCATTCCACGATCAAGACTTTCACCTGGCTGAAATCCACTTTATCATACCACAGAGCGGCATCATCGCGCCCCATGCGCTTGAGCCAGATGGCATCTATACCATTTTTAAACCGAGCCAGGGTCTGCCCCAGTTCGTCAAAGTCCTGCTCGCTGGGGGTCCCCAGATATCCAGCCAGTGCTTTGCGCCCCTCGGCCTGGTACACAGCCAGCCAAGGTACATCAGCGCACAAAGTGGGATCTGCATCCCGCTGTTCGATTTGCCAGGTGTGCAGTTGCTGCCACACATCCGGGTTCAGCAGTGCCCCACTTGTCAGGCCGTGCATGCCTCCCTGACGGAAAATCCGCAGCCGCTCGGCATCGTTCAGCGCCGGATAGCGGCGGGGATAGTTATCCCCACTGAGTACATAACTGCCGATACCGATCTGCTTAAAATAATAGCCCAGCAATGCCGCCGCACCTGTTTTACCGGAACCAGACCCACCGCACACGGTAATCACTGCACGGCCATAGGGGTTGCGAGCACAGATCTCTGCCAGCTGCGGCAGCAGCAGCGGGAAAATTGCATCCGCCTTGGTGCGGTGTGCTTCACTGATATGCACTGCATCGCCGGGCATATCACCCTGAGGCATATCTGCTGCCTTTTGGGGCAGCGTTGGGGGGTTCCAGTCCTTTTGCGCAGCCTGCAACAAGCTGCACACCTGTTTGCTTTGTTCTGTCATGGTCGTTTTTTCCTTTTATGTCTGCGGCAAAAATTCTGCGCGGGCGGCGGTTTCTTCTGGCCGCATGGCGTCAAAGCCGCCCACAGTGTTTTCGTGGGTAATGGCCACACCTGTACGGTCAAACGTAAAATGCACCGTCACTTCAAAACAGGTTTCCACCCAGCGCGCTGCCACGGCGAACGTATTTTTCTGCTCCCACCAACCGGCTAGTTCTACCCGGCTGGTGGGGCTGCTCTGCAGCGGCAGAATGTTCTGGCGGCGGGTGCCATCAGTACCAATGATCAGCTGCTTTTGGGTCCCACCCTGTGTAAAATGCAGCACCGCATGGTCATCCGCAAAAGTAAATTCTGCGGTTTCGATCGCCTGTTCTCCGGCCGCACCGCTCAGGCGGCTCATGCCCTCACTCCAAAGGCGCAGACGCCCCTTGGTTACAGCAAACATCTTGCCATTTATGGCACTACGCAATGGGCTAAACGGGGCAAATACCGGTGCCGCGATTGCCAAATGACGCATCCGCGTTGCCAAGCGGGCCGCTTGCTCAGGGTTTTCTTCCACATGCTGCACTGCTTTTACGCGGTCCAGGTAGGCCCACAATGTATCCAGTGTTTTTTGTGCCCAGTGGGCGCCGGTAGCGGTCTCATTCAAAGATATCTGCATATCCAAGTCGGGAATCACCACACTGAACTGCCCCATGGCACCGTCTGCACGGTAAACACCTTTAGGCTGGCACAGCCATATCTGGAACCCGTACCCCAAAAAGTTATCGCTCGCTTCAGGGTTGCCGATAGCCTCCGTGGCTGATTCATTTTGTAAGCTGACTGCTTTATGCGCGTAATCCTCCGAAAGAATGCGTTCTCCGTTCCACATACCGCCATCGGCATACAGCTTCATCAGGCGCAGGTTATCCTCAGTAGTAGCAAACAAGCCACCACCGCCCACTTCCATGCCATCCGGCATCGTCATCCAGCGCAGGTTAGCGGCATCAATGCCAATTTTATCAAACAGGCGCGGGGTCAGATAATCCTGCAGACCCAGCCCTGTCACTTTGCGAACCATAGCCCCCAGCAGCGTAGAACCCATGGAGTTATACATGTAAGTCGTGCCCGGTTCATGCAGCACAGGCGTTGCCAAAAAGCTGCGGATCCAGTGTTCATCCGCCGGGGACATGGTATCCATACCGCAGCCCATGCAGAGCACATCCCGTACCGTCATTTTTTTCAGGTTCTCGCTGGGTTTTTCTGGCGCTTCATCTGGGAAAATATCAATCACTTTATCATCAAGGTGCAACAGCCCTTCGGTGCAGGCAATGCCAACCGCTGTGGCCGCATAGGTCTTGCTTAAGGATTGCAGCCCGTGCCGCACACCGGGGCCATAAGGGGCCCACCACCCTTCGGCACATACTTTGCCATGCCGCATAATCATCAAGCCGTGCATCTCAGTAAAGCCGCTTTCCAGCTCGTCCAGCAGCCATTCAATATCTTCGCTGCGTAGCCCCACTGCTTCGGGGGTGGTGCGCTCAAACTCTCTGCGTTTCATCGTCAACCTCCTGTTTTTCGGCATTCAACATCCAGGGCACTGCCTTTTTGATTTCCTGGTCCCAGAACTGCCAGCTATGTGCGCCCGGCCCCTGGAACCAGGTCACATCCGCACCAAGTCCTTCCAGTTCCTTGCGCATAACAGTGTTATTGGAGAAAAGCGAATCCTCCGTTCCACAGGCAAGGTACAGCCGGGGCAATGTGCCCGTCTGTTTGGCCTTTTGGGCCCAATATAGCGGGTCTCGCGGACCGCCTGCCAAGGCATCCAGGTCACCGAATACACGGCGGTAATAGCCATAGTTGCCCACCCCGCTGGGGATCACAGCACCCGGCTTCATTCCTGCAATGTCCTGAATGATAAAAGCGGAGGAAAAACACGCCGCAGCGCTGAACGTTTCACTGAACTTGCAGGCGTTCAGCAAGGTACCGAACCCTCCCATCGAAAGCCCAGCCATCCAGGTGTGCTCCCTATCCCGGCACAGCGGGAACGCGGCACGGGTCAGCTCCACCAGTTCCTGACCAACAAAGGTGCTGTATAAAAATCCAGCTTCGGTATCATCCTCATAAAAGCTGTTTTCCCCACTGGGCATTACCACGGCAATGCCGTACTGGCGGGAAAGCTCGGCAATACAGCTGCCGTGCAGCCAGTCCTCGCTGCGGCCTGTATAGCCGTGCAGCAGGTACAACGTGGGGAACGGTCCCTCCTGCGGCTGGGGTTCCACCAGATCCTCAATCGGCAGGCAGATGTCCACATCCACCAGCCGCATCAAACATTTGGAAAAAAACTCCGCATGGAAAATCGCCATTCCAGTCCAGCCCCCTTTTATAGATAAACAAACGGTTCTTTTGCATCAATAAAGATTACCGGGCAGCAGTGATCAATCAGATCCGGCAGCCAGGTTGCCATATATTCCATTCCGGCTTCCTCGCTGCGCTCATGGCCAAGTTTGATCATGGCCTTGTTCTGCCCCAGCTGCATGGCATCCCGGATGTACGCACAGGTGGTCCATTCTGTCACATCCCCACACAGCATCACATCGGCGTGGGTTTGCTCCATGGCCTGCATCGGCATCTCTTCCACGCCAAGGCCCAGGCTGCCGCCGCCCACCAAAATCAACACTTTGTTTACCGGCATTTCCGGATCACCTATGGTTTGCAGGGTGGTCATATCCAGCTTGCGCTTTAAGTCTGCGGCCAGGTCTACCAGCGTGGTTTGGGGGATTTCGTACAGCCAAGGGGCTTTCTGGCCGGGCACCAGGTATTGGTTCCAGCCCAGCTTGTCCGCTACGCCCCAATAAATGCGGTCCCCTGCCGCGGCGTGCATATGGTCATGGTAACGCCAGATCGTCATACCCGTCTCATCGATCAGGCGGCGTTTGGCAAGGTAGGTCGAATCTTCCGCACACCAGTCCGGTACATCGCGGCCGGTGAACCAGGTGGGTTCGTGCGTAATGATAAAGTTCACACCTTTGGCAGCAGCTTCGCGGATCACCTCTACCGTTGCCATAAATGTAACGGCAATTCCCTTAACTTCCTGCTGGGGGTCGCCGGTCATCAGCTGGTCGCAGGTTGGGGCAATACGAGTTTCGCCGGTGGAATCCGTCAGGACACGATCAATTACTTCCTGAATTTTCATGATTTTGTCTCCTTTAGCCTTTGACTGCGCCCATAATAACGCCCTTGGTCAGGTACTTTTGCAGGAACGGGTAGATGACCACAATGGGCAGTACACCTACAACAGCCAGCGCCATACGGATACCGGTGCTGGGCAGGGAAGCCATGCCGCTGCCCACCATCGCCGCAGCGTTGCCACTGGAAAGGAACTGGATGTTGTTCATCATGCGCACCAAAAAGTTCTGAATACCGTAATATACCGGGTCATCCACATAGTAAAGGGCATTGATCCAGTCATTCCAGTAAGCCAGGCCGGTGAACAGGCCAACCGTCACATTGACCGGTACGCTCAGCGGTACCATGATTTTCCAGAAGGTTTTCAGCTCACTGGCTCCGTCGATCTCGGCAGCTTCGACCAGCTCAAAGGGGATGCTGTTTTTGTAGTAGTTGCGTACCAGCATGATGTTCATGGCGTTCATCAGCAGGTTGGGCAGCAGCAGGGCAAAGTAGGTGTTCTTGATGTGAAAAATCTGGGTCCACATAATGTAGCTGGAAACAATACCGCCATTGAACAGCATGGTAAAGAACACAAAGAACGAAAGCTGATTGCTGTACTTGAAATCCTTGCGGGACATGGGATAAGCCAGCATGGTGGTAAATAACAGACTAACCACGGTACCCACCGCCGTAATGCCCAGGGAGGTCAAATAGGAGCGACCAATCTGTTTGCGCTGGTTCCACATGTACAGGTAACTTTCCATGCTGAACTTTTGGGGCCAGAAGCTGTAGCCATAGGTAATCAACGTGGTTTCATCCGTCAGGGAGCTTGCCAGAATCAGCACAAAGGGGGCCAGCGTTGCCACGCAGATCACAAGCAGCAGCACAAGCGATACCCATTTGAAAATGCGTTCGCCGCGGGTATAAAGTTTGCTTCCCATTTGTTTGTCCTCCTATCAGAACAGTGCACTGTCGCTGTCTGCTTTTTTGACCAACCAGTTTGCGGTTACAACGGTCACAAAGCCGACAATGGACTGAATCAGGCTGGCTGCGGCCGACATGCCCACATCGCCGTTTTTAATCAATGCGCGGTACACATAGGTATCTACGGTCTGGGTCACATTGTACAGTGCGCCAGAATCCATAGGCACCTGATAGAACAGGCCAAAGTCCGAAGCAAAAATGCGGCCTACGCTCAGCAACGTCATCAGGATAATCGTGGATTTGAGCTGCGGCAACGTAACACGCACAATCTGCTTCCACTTGCCTGCACCGTCAATACGGGCTGCTTCATACAAACTGGGGTCAATACCGGCAATGCTGCCAATGTACACAATAGAAGCGTAACCGGCGTTTTTCCAGGCGTTGACGATAACCAGAATCATCGGCCAATATTTAGGTTCCGAGTACCAGTTGACAGTGGGCAGGTGCAGCAGTTCCAGGGTATTGTTCAGCAAACCGCTTTCCGGGTTCAAGAAAGCGTAAACCAGGTAAGAAACAATAACCATGGAAACCAGGTTGGGCAAGAGCAGGCTACCCTGAAAAAACTTGGAGATTGTCAGCTTGTTCAGCTCATTCATCATGATGGCCAGCGTAATGGCAAGCACCGTGGTGGTAATAATGAACACAACGTTGTATGCCAAAGTATTGCGGATCATTGTGAATGCGGCATCCGAACGGAACAAAAACTCAAAGTTTTTAAAACCGCACCAGTTGCTCTTGAACGGGCCTTTGATATAGCTGTAATCCTTGAACGCAAGAAAAATGCCGATCATGGGCAGATAGTTATTGATGAGCAGATACAAAATGCCGGGCAGTGCGATCAGCAACAACGGCTTTGTGTTCTGGCGCAGCGTGCGCTTTTTCTTTGCTGCTGTTGGTTTTACAGCCTGTGTCGCCATGGGGACCATCCTTTCCGGTAAAACATAGTGTGGATTGTCTGATAAAAATGGGTCCTGCTTGCGCAGGGCCCGCATAAGGTTTTGTTTACTTCTGGGCGGCGATCCATGCATCAAGCTGTTCCTGCTTTGCCTGGATTACGGTGTTGATACCGGCTGCATCCAGTGCATTCAGGAATTCCGGCATGGTGGTTTCGGGATCGACCGTACCACAGATCAGGCCCGGAACATACTGGTTGTAAACATTGGCAATGGCGCTCATCTCAGTGGTAACGCCGGAAGCGTCAAACATAAAGCCAAAGAACGGGCTGCGCTCAGATTCTTTGTTGTGCTTCAGCTTCAGCTGGATATCGGCAATATCTGTGCCAACCGGCTGGTACTGCAAACTTTCGGAGCCGATAACGCCGGTGCAGAGTGCTGCGGTGTAACCAACGGTAGTAGCATCCATTCCATCGGGGTATGCCCAGTGGTCAGCGTCAGGCTTTACATAGTCAACGCCCTCTTCGCCATACAGGAAGGTATTGATGAGGTATTCATCCGTCCACAGGCGGTTAATCATCTTCATGGCTGCTTCAGGCACCTTGCTGGTGCTGGCAATGCCAAAGTCAACGTAAACGGAAGCGGAATCAAAGTAGAAATTGTACAGAATTTTGCTCTTCAGGTTGTGACCGGAGGACCGGCTCAGCACTGCACCGGCAGAATCGCCGCCGTAAGCGTCAATGGTGGAGAAGCAGCGGCCCGCGCTGAAGAGCTCAGGAGCGGTGCTGGTAGTAGTTGCGGCATCTGCCTGCAGGTAACCCTTCTGGTTCCATTCCCGCATCAGTTTGCACTTTTCCATAAAGGCATCGGATGCATACAGGTTGGTCACGGTGGAATCACCGTTCATGGTAACACCAGCGTAATAGTCGGTGTCATTCAGGCAGTCAATTTTTTCTTCGGAGCGCAGGATGGGACGGATCAGGCTGGTGTCGCCCTGATTATTGGGTGCATAGCAGACGATGTTGGGGTCATATGCGCGGACCTGTTCAAATACTGCTTCCAGATCTTCAATACTGTTCACCGTGCTCATATCCACACCGGCGGCCTGGGCAATGTCATCATCCCAGATCAGGTTGCCGTTCAGGGCCATGCCCTTGTTAGCAGGCACCGCGTAAATCGTGCCGTTAATGGTGGTAGCGGTGTACGGGTTTTCGTCAAAATCCTCTTTCAGCTTGGCGGTCACTTCCTGACCGTATTTTTCCAGCAGGTCGTTCATCGGAGCCAGCATGTCGGAAGCCACGTCATTTGCCAGCGCGCGCTCAAAGAATGCATCGATCTTATCGCCGCTCTGCATGGCCAGCTGAACTTTCTGGGTGTACTCTGCCGGTCCAAACAGCTTGATGTCAATGGCGATGTTATCGTCCGGGTAGGTCTTTGCCAGGTAATCATTCATCAGGTTCTCAATGCGGGTCACTTCACTGTCTTCCGGGATGTTATTGAAAGACATGCAGTAGACCGTAACGGTGGTCGGCTCTGACGAAGCAGAAC
>ONZX01001591.1_pt1 | contig 11038 bp, 7 predicted proteins | sample 1671831 | NCBI WGS metagenome assembly ONZX01 (sample SAMN06348197, study PRJEB24527) | human gut metagenome | reverse complement strand
CAACTGCTTTGGGATTGTAAACTTGATATCCATTAAGCAAATATCCATCATACCATTTTTTTACTTTATCAAAGTCTCTTTCATATTTTTCACAGAGCATGGATACTTCATTCTCGGTAAAACCTATATAAGGTGCGAGCTCATCTGCTTGAAGCATTGTAAATTCATCAAAATTATTTAATGCAGACTGTGTTTTTTCTTTCTTAATCGGTAAAATTCCGGTAATATATGCAAGCTGTATATATTTTGTAGGCTCAACACCTTTAAACATTGCTCTCAGAAAATTAATATAATCATTCTGAATCTTCTCTTTGGCTGCTTCATCTCTGATAAGTACATCCCATTCATCTATAATAACTACAAATTTGTTTCCTGTCTCCTCCCTGATATTTGAAAGTGCCTGTGGAACAGTTGTTATCTCCTGTGTAACTACATTTGGATAAATATCTTTAAGCTCATTTAATATACTCTTCGTAATAAAAACCACAAAATTATCTATATCATCGCAATTTGTAAGAAACCACTGAACATCTATATGAATCACATCATACTTATTCAAATGTGTTGTAAAATCTTCTTTACTGCTTATGCTCAAACCAGAAAGCATATCTTTAGAGTCGCAGCCTTTGCTATAATATGCTGCAAGCATATTGGCTGCATACGATTTACCAAACCGTCTCGGACGGCTGTTACATATATATGCGTCAGTTGTTCCAAGAACACTGTTTGTATATTCGAGCAGTCCTGTTTTATCGACATATATTTTTGAATTTAATGCAACCTGAAATGCACTGTTATCCGGATTTACAAATCGTCCCACTAAGTCTGTCTCCTTTCGTCACTTTTATAAGTATGTTATCATATGAATATATGTTCGTCAATGTAATTTATTGTGCCACAGATTTAAGCACTCTGGCAAAAGTCTTATAATTTCTATCATCTCTTGGACTGCAATAAACAGCAAACTCAATCGCTTTAAAGGCATTTAAATAATCTTTTTAATTCCAATGCCCTAAATTCGGATTCTTCTAAAATAAGCTGCTGATTATCCGTCGAAAACTGAACGGCATTTAAAATTTTCTTATTACTTTTCACCAAATACCATATTCCGAATTGTCAATATAGCCTTTTTCACGCAACTCATCCAAGTATTCAATAGCTCTATCTACTGTCCATTCTCCTGTTTTTAACTGCATTAAAGGTGTTAAAGAATCCATAAAATGTGAGAAAGCCATCCTGTACCACCGGAATTTTTCCTACTAAGTCATGCGACTCTGTAGGCTTATGCGGTATTAGCAGTCATTTCTAACTGTTGTCCCCCAGTACAGGGCAGGTTACCCACGCGTTACTCACCCGTCCGCCACTAAGTCTCAAGCATCTTCATCCCGAAGGAATCTGTCGCAGGAGCTTCGTTCGACTTGCATGTGTTAGGCACGCCGCCAGCGTTCATCCTGAGCCAGGATCAAACTCTCAATTAAAAAGTTTGTAGCTTGGATGCTACTAGCATTGTTTTTATAGTTGTTTTCTCAACTGTTCCTTATTGAAAAGGAATTTCTTGGGATTTGAGTATATTCATTAAGTAATTAAATTACTATAATGACTGTTGTCTTTGATTATTTAGTTTTCAATGTTCAATTCGTTTTTGCTGTCTCTCAACAGCTTATTCATTATATCATACATTTTGTTGTTTGTCAAGTATTTTTTTAAGTTTTTTTAAAACTTTTTTTACTTGACTGAAAACCTCTTTTGAAGATTTTCATTCAGCAACTTTTGTATTATATCATATCGCTTAACTTTTGTCAAGAACTTTTTTCAACTTTTTTTGAAATTTTATTTTCTCAAGTTGTTCGGTTCTGACCGTCAGCAACTTTTATATCTTATCACAGATTTAAGCGCTTGTCAAGAACTTTTTTAAGTTTTTTCGAAAAAACTTTTTGAACTTCATTTTTCAGAAGCTCAGTTCTTTTTTGTCAGCAACTTTTATATCTTACCATAGATTAAGTTGTTTGTCAAGAACTTTTTTTATTTTTCTTAAAAACTTTTTTAAGTTTTTGTCGTCTTCGTCAGCGACAAGTGATATAATACCATACCATTCCACTCTTGTCAACAACTTTTTTTATTTTTCTACATATTTTTTTAAATTAAGTAAATATAGTGTAAAATCCCTGTAACTTCACTATATATAGTAGTCATTTTTGACTTCTTTGTCTAATATTACCCCAACTTTAATTTTTTATACGGATTTAATCCTTAAAAAAATTATTTTTACCTATATATTAATTTACACATTTATATAGAAGAAACTAAAAAAAATGGGTTATTATACAGTTAAAAACTGTATAATAACCCACAAATCCTCTAATTAATAGATATTAAAGTATACTTCACCAGGAATAACATTGTTGTTACACTGTGAAACAATAGACTTTCTTGTAGCTTCTACCTTGCTTCTAATTGACTTCTGAGCAGAGTCAGTTGGAGTAGTAACACTTACACTACTAGGTACTTTATCCTTAGATTTACCATTAAAGCCTAACATATCTGATGCTTTGCTTACGCTAAATGTAGGGAAGTAGTAATTGTAACCATTATCAAAAGATACACAGTTCTCAAATGAAGCCTTAACTGTACTGTTGTTGTTATCAAAGCCCTTTCTACCATGACCAAATGATAAACAGTTCTTTACTGTTCTTAAACTATTCTTATCTGTATAAGCTGAACCAAACTTAAATCCATTAGGGTTACCGTCATAATTACTTCCTGTCCAAGAAGAAAGGTTAATCTTACCTGCAGAAGTATTTATAAAGCTGTCAGTTGGTAAACTAAAGTTACCCTTATTATAATTAGATACAAAATTCTTGTCCTGCTTAGAAATAAGTTCTACTAAATACAAATTAGTGTCCAAAGCATTACCATTTTCATAGTCGTACTTACCTGTGAATATATCAGGGTTACCATTATTCCAGCAAGCACATTCTTCATAACTTAAATCTTTTGTATAGCCTGATGTAGTCTTGTCGAAACTATCCCAACCGTCATCACTATTTTCCCAAGCATAGCAACCATAGAATGTATTGCCAGTCTGAGCACCAAGTTTTGGAGCAAAACCATCGGCATTGCCACCTAATGTATAAACATCACAGTTTCTATAGCTGTATACAAATCTCATAGTGTTGTATGATGCACCACCTGTAATCTGTACACCAGCGTCATTGTTATATCTTACGATACAGTTGTTTACAGTATTATAATTTGCATTTGCACCCTTAATCTGAATACCGTTGTCGCCGGCCTTTTCAATAATAAGGTTTTCAAGTGTATAGTAAGAACCAGAAATTCTTACACCAACATTAGAATCAGTAGATGCCTTTAAAGAAGGACCTGCACTACCTATTGAACTATTTCTAAAGCTAGTAAAATCAAGAGATGGGTATGTACCATCATTCTGCTGTACACCTACAATTTTAACAGGATTACCCTTTGTACTCTTTAAAGCAAGCTGAGAAGTACAGTCAATAGTTTTAGCATTTACATAAACTGTACCGCCACCCTTTACAGATGCCATAGCATCTACTGCAGATACAAGTTCTTCAAAGTTTGTTACAGTTTTACTGCTAGTGCTACTGTCTTGTTTCTTTGTTGTTGTTTCTGTAACTGTTGCCTTAGTTGTTGTTTCAGTAGTAACTTCCTTTTTAGTTGTTGCTTCTGTTGTTGTTTCTTTCTTAGTTGTTGCTTCAGTAGTGTTCTTCTTTGTAGTTTCTTCTACAGATGACTTGTTGTCAACCTGTACTTTATAAATATTGATACCACTACCCTTTGAATAAATATATACTTTACCACTATAGTTAATGTTTACTGATGCTATATCTGCATCTGGCTTAGCAGAAATAGTGCCAAGTTCAGTACCGTCATCTCCTACTACCATAAGAGTTCTAGTGCTTGAACCACTTGACCTTGATGTAACCTTTACAACAGCCTGTCCATTTGCATCAAAAGCAACTGCTCTGTACTTTAATGAACCACTACCGCCTAAAGCAAGGCTGTAACCAAATGTATTACTTCCTACAGTAGCCTCATCAGAAATTACATTTACTGTCTTAGCTGATGTAGCCTTAATTGTAAGACCATTTACTGTAACATCGCCTGAAATTGTACCTAAATTCTTGAAAGAACTGTTGCCCATATTCCAAGATACTGATGAACTGTTAGTGTCAGCCTTTGTAGTAGCCTCTGTTGTTGCCTCAGTAACTGGAGCTTTAGTAGTAGCTTCTGTTGTTGTTTCAGTTGTAGTTGCCTTAGTTGTTTCTTCCTTAGTAGTAGCTTCTGTTGTTTCTTCTGTAGTAGCCTCTGTTGTTTCAACAGAACCACCCTTGCCTGTAAATTCCATATAGTATAAGTAACTGCTACCACTATCTTTAAGAACTTCGTGGTCGCCAGCACCAACACTTGCAGTTACAACACCACTACTAGGTATTTCATAAGATTCGCCATCTACAAGGATACTCTTTCCTGCACTACCTTCATTAAATACAAGAACTAATGTACCCTTAGAATCAGAAGTGAAGTTTATTTTTGTAGAAGATTCAACTTTGTCTGCTACATCAAGAACCATACCATTGTAAACAACAGTATTAGAACTTGCCTTACTCCACTTATTTGCCTTTACGGTAAAACCACCGTTTTCTCCTGTTGAAGGATTGTACACAATGGAAGATGTGCTAGCTTCAACTGTACTGAGCATACCTCCTAAATTTGATATTACCCCATTACCAAAACAGCAACTAGCTGCCATGGTAAAACCTAAAGCCAATGCACCAATTTTTCTTCTTTTCTTCATTAATAATCTTCCTCCAATCCTTTTAATCGTTATTTTTCTAACGAACTCAAGTGCAATAATACCAAAAATGGGACAAAATAAATAGGTCAATTTTTGACATTTATTTATATCAGTTTTTGTGCAATTTTACTATGAAATCTAATTTAATATACAATTTTGACATATTTTTATTTCTGTAAAAAACAAAAAAGCAAGTTTCGTTGTAAAACTTGCATAATTCCAAAATAATAATTCTTGTTTATATATTCAATTTTTATAAACCTTTATATAACAGAAAAGCCGACCGTATCAACGATACAGTCGGCAAGTACGGAGTAGGAGAGATTTGAACTCTCGCGCCGCGCAAACGACCTACTCCCTTAGCAGGGGAGCCCCTTCAGCCACTTGGGTACTACTCCATAAAATCAAGTGCTTATTTATAATACCATAACAATAAGCACTTGTCAACACTTTTTTTCTAAAATACAAAAAATCCTAAACAGCCTATAACAATAGCTATTAACCAGCCTAAAAAAACATCAACAGGATAATGTACTCCTGTCATAACTCTGCTCAATCCTGTAAAAATAGCAAGCACAATAAGAATTGCCCCTACTACAGGAAAGATACTACACCATGCCATAGCTATAATCATAGCTGATACTGCGTGGTTAGACGGACAAGAGCCTTTATCTTCGTGTTCAATAAGGCTTTCTATCCCCAGTTCCTTAAATGGTCTTGGTCTATTTAGTATTTTCCTTAGAATAGAATTATATACTATAGTAATAAAAGGAATTAGTATAAATCGGAATAAAAGATTGCTATTCTGAAAAAACGCATATACCATGCCAATTAAATATACCAAAGCATAAATCTTGTTAGTATTTGATGCTACAAAAACTGCCATTTTGCCAACAGCCTTGTTATCCTTTGCCATATTATACATCAAAAAAAACAATCTTTTATTCATAGATTAAAATTAATCCTCCCAAACACCGTCAAATACAAATGTAGCCGGACCAGTCATATAAACATGGTTATCTTCTGGCTTCCATTCAATAGTAAGCTTACCACCTACAAGTTCAACCTCTACAGGAACTCTTGGGCAAATACCCTTAATGTTAGATGCTACAACTGTAGCACAAGTACCAGTACCACAAGCTAAAGTTTCGCCAGTACCTCTTTCCCAAACTCTCATTCTTAAATGAGTTTCATCTACAATTTCAACAAATTCAATGTTAGCCTTTCTTGGGAAGTGAGAATCAACTTCAAGAGATGGACCATACTTTTCTACTTCAAATTCCTTTACAGGAGTGTCAATAAATGTTACTGCATGTGGATTACCCATAGATACGCAAGTGAAATCAAAATCCTTGCCACAAGAAGAAAGTGTTAAATCTACTACAGGTTCGCTGTCAGCTACAACAGGAATATCCTTTGGAGCAAGAATAGGTTCGCCCATATCTACAGTAAGAGTTTCTGCCTTACCCTCTGCGTCTGTATGAACTTCAATAACCTTAATACCACACATAGTTTCAAGACGAACAGGGTTCTTCTTTACAATACCTCTGTCATAAACATACTTACCTACACAGCGAGATGCGTTACCACACATTTCAGCTTCACTACCGTCTGCATTGAACATTCTCATTCTACAGTCAGCTACTTCACTAGGCATAATAAGTACAATACCGTCAGAGCCAATACCAAAATGTCTGTCACTCATAGCCTGAGCAAGCTTTTCTGGGTTAGCTACCTTTTCTTCAAAACAGTTAATGTATACATAGTCATTTCCACAACCGTGCATTTTAGTAAATTTCATATACAACACCTCATTTTTAATATATTCTTACAACTTTAGTATGAATATAACATAAAAAATAAAAATCGTCAATATTGCTTAGTGATACATTATTAACAGTAAATAAAGCTATTTCACCCATAATAAATATTTTTATTTTTCATATAATAATGTACTAGACATTAACCATAAATTGGTTTAAAATTATAGGTATAGGAAATGGAGGATATACCATGAAAAAGATAGTTTTAACCGGTGGTGGAACAGCCGGCCATGTTACACCAAATATTGCTTTATTACCATATTTAAAATCAGAAGGCTATGAAGTATATTATATAGGAAGTAAAGAAGGTATGGAAAAAGAAATCGTTGCCAGATACGATATTCCATACACAGGCATTAGCTCTGGTAAACTTAGAAGATATTTTGACAAAAAGAATTTTTCAGATATGTTCAAGGTTTTAAAAGGTATTCACGAGGCTAAAAAAGCTCTTAAAAAGATTAAGCCTGATGTAGTATTTTCAAAGGGTGGCTTTGTTGCCGTTCCCGTTGTTATTGCAGCAAAATCTTTAAAAATACCTGTAATCTGTCACGAAAGTGATATTACTCCAGGTCTTGCAAATAAAATCGCTATGCCATTTGCAAAGGCGGTTTGTGTTACTTTCCCAGAGGCAATACCTCATATTAAAAATAATAAAGGCATACTTACTGGCACCCCTATAAGAGATGTACTCTACAAAGGTTCTAAAGAAAAAGGTCTTGAATTTGCGCACCTTGATGGCACAAAACCAGTTATGCTTATTATGGGTGGTTCACAGGGTTCAGTAAAAATAAACACTTCTATAAGAGCATTATTACCTGAACTTCTTAAAAAGTATGACATTATTCATCTTTGCGGAAAAGGCAATGTAGATGAAAGCCTTAAAGACACTAAGGGCTATGTTCAGTACGATTACTTGTCAAAGGAACTTCCTGATATTTTTGCAGCAAGCGACTTTGTTATTACAAGAGCTGGTTCAAATGCAATTTGCGAATTTTTGGCATTAAATAAGCCTATGCTTTTAATCCCTCTTTCAAAGAGAGCTAGTAGAGGCGACCAGATTTTAAATGCTGAAAGTTTTAAAAAGCAAGGTTTCGCCGATGTTTGTGACGAAGACGAAATGACAGAAGAATCTTTATTTAATAGCATTAATGCACTTTATGAAAATAGAGAAAAATATATTACTACTATGAAGTCAGCCAGCCTTTCTAAGGGTGTTGACGAAGTAATGGCAGTAATAAAAAGTGTTTCTAAATAAGAGGAGGAAATTCAAATGAAAAAATTATTGGCTTTAGGGATTGCTATTCTTACTATGACAACAAGTGCCTTTGCTGGCACTAGCGTAAATGTTAAAGTAAATGACAAAGACATTGACGCAAAGGGTGTTATTGTAGACGGCAGAACTCTCGTTCCTGTAAGAGGTATTTTTGAAGAACTTGGCTACTTTGTAGTATACAATGCTGAAACTAAAACAGCATTCTTAAACAGCCTCGGTTCAACAATTAAAATGACTTATGGCAACGAGTACTTTACAGTAAACGACCAAAATATTACACCTGATGTTCCACAGACAATTATTGACGGCAGATTTATGCTTCCATTAAGAGCAGTAGGCGAAGCATTAAACTACTCTGTTGATTGGGACCCTGAAACTAAAACAGCATCTATTTCAAGAGATAACGGAATTAAGGTTTTAGGCACTCTCAATTTAGAAGATGTAAAGGCAGAAAAATAATACTTTTTACCCTCCCCTGTAGACAGCTACAGGGGATTTTTTTATGAAATTTTATAAACTACTTGACAAAAGACTGTATGAACTGTATTATAATTAATAGACAGTTGATACAGCGGAGGTGAAATAATGAAACTTGATTATACCGACCACAGACCTATTTACGAGCAAATAAAGGACCAGACCAGAGAGCTAATACTTAACAAAGCCCTTGAGGAACACCAACAATTGCCCTCTGTTAGGGAACTGGCATCTCAACTCACAATAAATCCTAATACAATACAGCGAGCTTATAAAGAGTTGGAAAGAGAAGGCTATATTTATTCAATGAAGGCTAAAGGCTATTTTGTTGCCACACTTCGTGATGATGTTCAGCTTGCTAGAAAAAACGAAAACATTAAACTTCTTGAAAATGCTGTAAAAGAACTTGTTTATTTAGGCACAGAAGAAAAAGAAGTTATTGATTTAATCGAAAATATTTATAAGGGGGACGAAAAATGATTGAGGTTAAAAATCTAAACAAAAGTTTCGGCAATTTCAAAAGCCTTGACAACCTTTCACTTAATGTAAAGAAAGGCTCTGTATACGGACTTGTAGGCCCTAACGGTGCTGGCAAAACTACATTTATTAAAAATTTAATGGGCATATATAGACCAGATAGTGGCTCAATGACCGTTAATGGAGAGGAAGTCTATGAAAATCCAGCATTAAAGCAAAAAATTATCTATATTAGTGATGATTTATTCTTCTTCACTACATATTCAATACTTGATACAGCAAAGCTCTATGCTGATATTTACAAAGATTGGGATTGGGAAACTTTCAATAAATTAAAAGAGATTTTCAAGATTGATGTAAAAAGAAAATGTTGCCGACTTTCAAAAGGTATGCAAAAGCAGGTAGCTTTTTGGCTTGGCATATGTACAAAACCAGACTTAATGGTACTTGATGAACCTATGGACGGTCTTGACCCAGTTATGAGAAAAAACACTTGGTCATTACTTTTGCAAGATGTTGTCGAAAGAGAAATGACCGTTCTTGTATCCAGTCATAACCTTAGAGAGCTTGAAGATGTTTGTGACCATGTTGGTATTATGTTTAATGGTAAATTGGTACTTGAAAAACAGCTTGATGATGTAAAGGGAGAAATTCATAAATTGCAAATTGCCTTTAAAGATGGCGTACCACAGGAATTTAAAGACAGTATTAATATTCTTCACGAAAGCTATTTCGGTAGTGTCTACACTTGCATAGTTCGTGGCACAACTGATGAAATTACTTCTACAGCAAATAAGTTCAATCCACTTATTTGCGACATTCTTCCACTTACATTAGAAGAAATATTTATTTATGAATTAGGGGGTATGGGTTATGAATTCGAAAACATCATTATTTAGTAAGGCACTTGTAAAGTCTGATATAAAGAGGTATTGGTGGGTTTCAGTTATATATATTGTATTAACAGCACTTTTCATTTTGCCAAATGCTGTTATGAAAGATATTGGAGATGTTTATTCCAGATTTGATAGTGATAATGCTGCTTTAGCATTGTTCTTCGCCTTTGCATTAGGTGGTCTTTTATTCTCCTATCTTCATAGAGTAAATTCAGTTTCCTTTATGAATAGTATACCTGTTTCTAGGACAACACAGTATTTATCCCATATTCTTTCAGGATTTATACTCCTTATTGTTCCTATTACAGTAACAAGCCTAGTAATATTCTTTGAAGAATTGCACTACGGTAGTGGTATACAGTTCTGCTATAAATATTTTTACACTTGCCTTTTATACTCTGCTTGTGCATTTATGCTCACAACTTTTACATCTGTATTAAGTGGTAACTTAATTTCAACATATGTTTTCGGTGGTGGCTTTGTTGCTTTGCCTTACTTTATTTTATCTATGGCAAATGAAATATTCAGCAAAAATGTATATGGCTTTGTAGACTATGATGAAGGCATTATGCAGTACATTTACATTATGGGAATAGATGAAATGTGGGCAAAACGCTCCGTAATATACATAGCTATTGCCCTTGCTCTATTTGTAATTTCTCTTGTACTATATAAATTGAGAAATATGGAAAACTACGGAGAAGTTGTTGCCTTTAAACCTTTAAAGCCTATACTTATGTACTTTGTAGCTGTTTGTTTTGGCCTTTTTGGCTACGATTCATTGTACTACATACACAATAGAAGTCTTAATTTCACATTAGGTGTACTTCCTTTAGGTGTAGTTGCCCTTATAGCAGTATTTATGCTTAATCAAAAAAGTTTTAGCTTTAAAGGTATTTTTAAACCTATTGTAATCTTTGCAGTATGTATGGGTATAGTAAATGTAATCTTTGCTTTTGACTTAACAGGTTACGAAAGAAGAGTGCCAAGTGAAAATAATGTTGTAAGTATAGATGCCTTTGACTATATGGGACATATTAGTTACGATAGTGGATATACTAACGGCTCTCCAGACTATGATAAGGTACGATATAAAGGTATTATTACAGATAAAAAAGATATTGACACTATGGTGAAACTCCATAAGTACCTTGTGCAAAGAGGTGATGTAAGTAATAAATCTAATAATATGACATACATTACAATGCACTATACTTTAAACCATAATAGAAAATTAAGTCGTGGCTACTTCCTA
>ONZX01001582.1_pt1 | contig 11061 bp, 16 predicted proteins | sample 1671831 | NCBI WGS metagenome assembly ONZX01 (sample SAMN06348197, study PRJEB24527) | human gut metagenome | reverse complement strand
CATTGGACCAGGGAACTACAAGTTCACGTTGTATTTTGTTTGACAAGCAGGGAAATATATGCAGTATGGCGCAAAAAGAGTTTGAGCAGATTTATCCTCATGCAGGATGGGTAGAACATGACCCTATGGAAATTTGGGCGTCGCAGTTATCGGTTGCAACAGAAGCTATAAGTAAAATTGGGGCAACAGGAGAAAATATAGAAGGTATTGGCATTACAAATCAAAGAGAAACAACAATTGTATGGAATCGTCATACAGGGGAGCCAGTTTACAATGCGATTGTCTGGCAATGCCGAAGGACAGCAGAACGTATTAAAGATATGGTAAAAAACGGATGGTCAGATTATATACAAAAAACTACAGGTCTTGTTCCTGATGCATATTTTTCTGCATCTAAAATTGCATGGATATTAGATAATGTCGAAGGAGCAAGGAAAAAGGCTGAAGCGGGAGATTTGTTATTTGGAACGATTGACACTTGGCTGATTTGGAATTTGACGAAAGGTTCGGTTCATGTGACGGATTATACAAATGCGTCCAGAACAATGATGTTTGATATTCATAATTTATGCTGGGATGAAAAGATACTTGCATATTTTGGTATTCCAAAGTCAATGCTTCCAAAGGTGTGTCCGTCAAGCAGCGTGTATGGATACACTGATTCGGGAATACTTGGCTGCAAAATTCCTATTGCAGGGGCGGCAGGAGACCAGCAGGCAGCGTTGTTTGGTCAATGCTGTTTCTCAGAAGGAGAAGTTAAAAATACATATGGGACAGGTTGCTTTCTGCTGATGAATACGGGAGAACAGGCTGTAAATTCTAAAAATGGTCTGCTTACAACGATTGCGGCAAGTTTTGAAAATAATGTACAATATGCGTTGGAGGGAAGTATTTTTGTGGCAGGAGCCGGAGTACAGTGGATGCGTGACGAGATGGACTTGTTTAGAGATGCATCCGAGACGGAAAAATATGCAGATTCCGTGGAAGATACGAATGGAGTTTATGTGGTTCCTGCATTTACCGGACTAGGTGCACCGTATTGGAATCCGTATGCGAGAGGAACGATTGTGGGTTTGACAAGAGGCTGCAAAAAAGAACATTTTGTGCGTGCGGTATTAGAAGCAATGGCTTATCAGACATATGATATTTTAAAAATAATGGAAAAAGAGTCCAGTGTGGATATTGTGAGCCTTAAAGTCGATGGAGGAGCATCAAAAAATAATTTTCTGATGCAGTTTCAGGCGGATGTGCTGGATGTAAATGTGCTTCGCCCTGAATGTGTGGAGACTACGGCATTAGGAGCAGCTTATCTGGCAGGTCTTGCAGTCGGCTATTGGAAAGACCTTGAGGATATACGCAATAACTGGGCACTTTCAAGGTCGTTTGAAGCTGATATGCCACAGGAACTGCGGAAGCAGAAGTTAGACGGCTGGGAAAGAGCGATACGTTGTGCACTTGCCTGGGCAGAAGATAAATAAATTAACAGGAGGAACTTAAGATGCGTTTTGTGATTCAAAGAGTGATGAATTCAAAAGTGACGATTGATGGTAAAATAAGAGGTCAGATAGGAAAGGGCTTTATGGTTCTCATAGGTGTCGGAGAAGGTGACACTCTGGAGATAGCCGATAAATTGATTCATAAAATGATAAATCTACGTATTTTTGAAGATGAGAACGGTAAGACAAACCTTGGATTAAAAGATGTAGGCGGAAGTCTGCTGCTTATCTCGCAGTTTACATTGTATGCTGACTGTAAGAGAGGAAACAGACCGTCATTTGTTAAAGCAGGTGCTCCCGACACGGCTAAGTCTTTGTATGAATATATAATATCAAAATGCAAAAATGAGATTGAGGTTGTAGAGCAGGGAGAATTTGGCGCAGATATGAAAGTTGAGCTTGTAAATGATGGACCATTTACAGTGTTGTTGGATAGTGATAAATTGTATAATAAATAAGAGGTTATAGGAGGAAAATGATGTTACCGGCAGCAGTTAAACAGGTGGTTGATTATGTGGTAGAAAATGGTTGTATAGATAATGTTATTGATTTAATGAAAGCTCCGTTTGACAGACCATATAAATTTAGTGCGATTTTTTCGAGAGAAGAACAAATGAAATTTGTTCAGATAATCAAATGTATTAAGGAGAATGCATTAGCTGCTTAAAAAAGTTATATCGTTTTTTACAATACAACTAAATAATTTAATGATAAAGTCTAATCAACAAATGATTAAGACAAAGGCGTCTGTTAGAGATAACAGGCGTCTTTTGTTTTCGGGAAATTAAGGAGGTCTGATATATATGGAAAGAATAGAAAATCATCCGATTTTAGGTGAGACACCTAAGCGTAAAAAAGTAACTTTCAGTTATGACGGAAAGCTTTTAGAAGGATATGAAGGAGAGCCGATTGCTACCGCGTTGAAGGCAGCAGGTGTTATGGCTCACAGATACACGGCGAGAAATCATGAGCCGAGAGGAATCTTTTGTGCAATAGGAAGATGTACGGATTGTGTAATGATAGTTGACGGTAAGCCTAATATCAGAACATGCATTACACCTCTTGAGTCAGGAATGGTCGTGCAGACACAGTATGGTGTTTCTGCAAAACCGGAAGAATAAAAGAATTATAAAATAAGAAGTATTGACAACTGATATTTTAGAGTTTGTAACTTTGTAACAATAAATTGTTCAGAAAAGAGGTACATTATGAAAATAGAACGATATGACATGATAGTAATTGGCGCAGGTCCGGCGGGTTTATCGGCAGCAATCGAGGCGGCAAAGAAAGGTTTAAAGCCTATTGTATTTGATGAGAATGCAAAGCCGGGCGGTCAGCTTTTTAAACAGATACACAAATTTTTTGGTTCAAAGGAGCACAAAGCCAAGGTAAGAGGTTTTAAGATTGGGGAAGACCTTCTCAGTGAGGCAGAGGAATATGGTGTTGAAGTAATTTTAAATGCAACTGTTGTTGGTCTTTATCCTGAGAAGGAAGTTACGGTAAAGGTTGGTGACAGTGTTAAGCATTATAAAGGTGATGCTGTTTTAGTTGCAACCGGAGCTAGTGAGAACATGGTTAATTTTGAGGGATGGACAAAGCCCGGTGTTATCGGTGCAGGTGCGGCACAGACAATGATGAATCTTCATCACATTAAACCCGGAAACAGAATATTGATGCTTGGTTCAGGAAATGTAGGACTTGTCGTAAGCTACCAGCTTTTACAGGCAGGATGTGAGGTTGTGGCACTTGCAGATGCAGCTCCAAGAGTTGGAGGGTACGGTGTTCACGCTGCAAAGATTGCAAGATGTGGTGTTCCGTTTTATCTGTCACATACCATTGTGAGAGTTGAAGGCGGGGACGCAGTTACGGGAGTTGTTATCGGACAGGTAGGGTCTGATTGGAAGATAATACCGGGAACCGAGAAACATTTTGATGTAGATACAGTATGTCTTGCTGTTGGATTGTCTCCGATGTCACAGCTTTTAAAGCAGGCAGAAGTAAAAATGAATGACACAAAAGGCGGTCATGTCCCTGAAATCGATAAATATGGTGCAACAAGTGTTCCGGGAATATATGCCGCAGGTGATGTTTCAGGTATTGAGGAAGCAAGTTCGGCAATGATAGAAGGAAGAATGTCGGGAGCATCAATTGCATGTTATCTTGGATATATGACAGAGGAAGAGAGAGATGCAAGAATAGAGGAACTTGAAAATCAGCTTGAAACATTGAGACAGGGTATGTTTGCACCAAAGAACAGAGGTAAGCTTGTCGAAAAGACAGACGAGGGAATAGATGTCTCAATGAATCTTTTAAATAAGGGTTTTGTAGCTGATGATGAGATAGAGAGATTTCCGGGTGTTACACACCAGAAAGGAATACATCCTGTTATAGAATGTACACAGAATATTCCTTGTAATCCGTGTCGGGATGCCTGTAAGATTGGATGTATCCGCATCGGTAAGAACATAACTTCACTTCCTGCAATTGATGAGGAGAAAAAATGTATCGGATGCGGTATGTGTGTTGCATCATGTTCAGGTCAGTCAATTTTCCTTGTAGAAGAGGATGTAGAACCGGGATTTGGCGAAGTGACAATGCCATATGAGTTTTTACCGGTTCCAAAAGTCGGAGATAAAGGTATTGCACTTGGAAGAAACGGAAAAGAGGTATGTAAGGCAGAGGTTACTAAAGTTAGGACAGCTCCCGCATTTGACCATACAAATCTTCTTACAATAAAAGTTCCGAATGACATGGTTATGAAAGCAAGATTTTATAAAAAAGAAGCATAAGGAGGGTTTAGTTATGACAGACATTCAGGCAAAATTAAAAGAAATAGGACCATTTGTTGAAGGTGCTGACGACAGCCTTCTGGTATGCCGTTGCGAGGAAGTTACTAAAGGACAGATAAGAAAAGCTGTTCATGAGGGAATATTTACATTGGAAGAAATGAGAAGATATTTAAGGTCAGGAATGGGTCTTTGCCAGGGACAGACATGTGGAAAAATGGTTAAATCAATTATTGCATCTGAACTTAAAGTATCTCCGTCTGAGGTTGTACCTGCAAGTTCAAGAGCTCCAATGAGACCAATAGAAATGTGTATATTAGCAGAGGATGGAGGTGCAAGCCATGAATAAAACAGCAGATGTAGTAATTATCGGTGGTGGAATAAACGGATGTGCTGCAGCTTATTATCTTGCAAAAAAAGGTGTTAAGGATGTGGTCGTATTAGAAGCAACAAACAGTATAGGGCATGGAGGTTCGTCAAGAAACGGAGGCGGTGTACGCCAGTCGGGACGTGATGTTAGAGAACTTCCATATGCGATGTATGGAATTAAAAATATGTGGCCTACATTATCGGAGGAACTTGGTGTAGATACGGAGTATACTCAAAAAGGAAATTTAAGAATGGGTAAGACAGAGGAACATCTGAAAAAACTTCAGACGCTTGCCGACAATGCAAAATCAGTAGGTCTTGATGTAAGAATGATTGATAAAAAAGAAGTTAAGGAGATTTGCCCTTATCTTTCAGATGATGTAATCGGGGCAAGCTGGTGTCCGACAGACGGTCATGCAAACCCTCTCACAACAACACTCGGATACTATAAAAGAGCACTTGAAATGGGTGTGAAATTTTATACAGATGCACCTGTAAAAGCACTGCAGAAAGTTAAGGGTAAGGTAAGAAAAGTAATATTAAATGACGGTACCGTATTTGAAGGCGAGACAGTAATACTTGTGGCAGGCTATGAAAGCAGGGAGATAGCAAGGACAATAGGCATCGACGTACCTATGACAAGACTTATAGATGAATGTCTTGTAACTGAAATGCAGCCTCATATGATAGATGTAATGTTTGGTTGTGCGACAGCAGATTTCTATGGACATCAGACACATCACGGTTCTTTTGTATTTGGATCAGATTCAGGATGGGAAGCAGTAGATGAGATGGTAGACCCTTCAACAAATACGGCAGACCCTTCAAAGCTTATCACTAACTCCATGACATTATCGGCAAGCTGCAGGGCAATCCAGAGCTACATACCTGCACTTAAAGATGCAAAGATTGTGAGAAGCTGGTGCGGATGGCTTGATAATGCATTTGACGGAGTACCTTTCCTGAGCCCGGTAGAAGAAGCACCAGGACTTATACTTGCATGTGGATTTACAGGACATGGATTTGGAACGGCACCTGCTGTAGGACTTATGCTTGCGCAGATGGTAGTCGGAGAGGAAACAGTAGTAGATATAAGTGCACTTGATTATAGCAGATTTAAACCGGTGAGATGATTTTGACAGGATAATGTAATTATTGTAGAAAGTAACTTACAAGTTGTGAACTTGTGGGTTACTTTTTATTTTTAAAATTGTTTAACACCATTAAGAAGGTCTCAAACAATAAGTAGTTGTGGTGACTTCCGTTTTGCTGTTTTTATCTTGTAAGGCTTATTATATTCATAAAATTAGTAATAAATTACAAGTAAACGGTATTGAAAATGTTATGAATTGCTTGTGATAAGATAAATAAAAAGTTTGAGAACTCGAATGATTCTTTTAAGTTTTCATTGATTTGTACTCTGAATTATGGTATTATATTTATCATGTTGTAATTATGATTTATGCAGTTAGGTTTGAATAAAATCTAATTGATGATTTGATATTTAATATTGCGAGGTAGAGTAGATGTCGATTTCATATAACGGATTATGGAAAATGCTGATTGACAAAAATCTGAAGAAGGTTGATCTGATAGAAAGATTAGAGATTAGCAGCAGTACAATAGCTAAAATGACAAAGAACGAGGTGGTTTCTTTGCGGGTACTTGAAAAGATTTGTCGGGAGCTGGACTGTGATTTCGGAGATATTATTCGCTATGTGAAAGATGAGGAGGGTGAATGATTATGGAATACAGTGCAGGATTAACATCTAAATTGTTTTGGCTGCAGGAGGCAAGAAAGACGGCATCATATATTGCAGATGGTCTTAGCAAGTCTGAGATTAGAGCGATTGCATGGGATGAGAATATATATCAGGTAAGAGCCGAGTATCGTGCTTATGAGGTGTTGAATGGTACATATCGTAGGGTTTCTCTTCTTCCAATGGATTTACTAAAAGCATTTTTGTCCTGCGATATTGAGACGGCGAAGGTTTTAAATCTGATTTCGATATTGATGGACAGCCGTTTGTTTTTTGAATTTATGCATGAAGTGTATGATGAAAAGCTTAGAATTGGTGAGTCAGAGATTACAGACCGTGATTTGAATGTATTTTTTGCAAATAAGGCAATGCAGAGTGAAGTGGTTGCCGGATGGACAGATGCAGCAGTAAAAAAACTTAAACAGTGTTTTTGTCGCATGATGTATGAGGCAGGCTTGCTTGAAAGCAGTGCAAAGCCTAGGACTATGAGGCGGATACACATTGATTATAGAATGGAAGAATTATTGAAAAGGAATGGATTAGAAGCATATCTGAATGCAGTGAAGGGAGTGCGTTGATGGGAAAGTTATCATTGGATGAAAGGTTGAATCAGATAGAGAAGAAAATATCGGATCAGAGCTTTCGCAGCAATAAAGGATTGGGAAATGAGGTCGGATATCTACTGGCTTTTTGATAGTGGTAAGCAAAATGGATTCAAAGCACTTATTTATATGCATCGATATGATTCTGACACAGTAGGCAGAGTGAGAACAGATTATCTTCATAGGGCACAGAAGTATGTGGAAAATGCAATGCAGAGTGCACAATATACGATTGACAATGCTAAATCTGCATCAGAAAAAAAAGCAGTAACAAAGTACACAAAGCAGCTTGCTGAGATGAAGATATATGATGAAGCCATTGCTCATGTTGCTAATCAGAGGATAGAGATTGATCTGGATGATGGCGTAAAGGTAAATTATGCGAAATTCCAGAGTGTGGAAGTCGCTCAGGAAGGTAAGAAAACATTGAAAGTCGATTTGTTGGCGAAGATATAGGAAGGAGTACGGGTGTATGAAAGTATGGCATATTACATCAGATGTAGGTTATGGTGGTAATTTACTTTACAATTTAACAAATAATGCAAAGAGAATTCCAGAGCCTCTGCCATGGATTGATCCGTCAATTAATTGCTTGTACAAAGAAGCGGTGTTGTCATTTATGGTTGGAAATTATGAGAGTTCTATTACTAATCTTTGTTTATTGATGGAACATGTACTGAGAGCAGCGATTTTAAATGATAAAGATTCTGGAATGAAACGAGAAGATTCAGCGTCCCAGTTAAGTAAGTATGGCTCTTTATCTGAGGCGATTAATGAGGCTAAAAGTACACATTTTATGGATGGATGCGATATTGAATGGTGGCATGCTGTATCAAGAGTAGTCCGAAATAAATCTGCACATTATGTTATTCCGATATTACTTAGGAAATGTGCTCAGGAAGAAAAATTGCGTAAATATATTAACCGGTACGAACTTCCAGAGAATAATTCAGAGTATTGGTATGAAACTCATTTGATAAATTGGGGATCATTCTATCATGGTGCAGGAGGAGAATTTGCGGAAGGTTTTTTAAAGGATGTAACTGAAGAACTTAAGATAGTTATAGGAAATACCAAATGGCAAGGAGATGAATCCTGGTGGATTTCATTGAAAGAGCAGTATGATGCATTTTTTTCGTATGATTGGAGTGTGGAAAAGTTACAGTATAGCTTTGAACATGCAAGAAAAGATTTTGGGAAGTAGTAGAAAATAATTTATGATACAAGTATGAATGTGATATTAGGAGATCAACTATGAGCAAGGAAAATGTATTAGATTTATTTCATGCATCGAATGAAGAAGCATTGGATGTAACATTGGGAGAAATCTTACCTGAAGTTGTTAAACAGATTTCGGAAATGGTGGTGTCTGAAGCTACGGCATCAGTAATATGTGAAATGTTAGGAGCTGTATTTCCAAGAATCAATAATATACGATTGGGGTGGAAACAGAATCGCCTTGAAAGAAATATAAAAAAAGCTATTGAAGAATTACAAAAGAATGATTCCTTAATTGCGGCTCAACTGGAAGTGCTTGAAAAAAATAATCAAGATCAGATGTTTAGGACGAAATATTGTGAGATGATGCTTGATACTATATATGATGAAATACAAGAATCAAAAGTAAAATATGGAATTAATGGTTTTATAAATTTGATGTGTATTGAAAATCCTAATGAGGATATGACACTTATGTTTTTTTAAACACTTACTGAATTAAGTGATTTGGATATTCGTGTATTAAAATGTTTTTCTTATGAACATGAAGAAAATTATTATTCTATCATGCGGAATGTTGATATTTCAGATACGCAATATCGTTTTGTGAAAGAAAAATTGGAACGCTTTGGTTTGCTTCAGAATAAAAATGCTGACATTAGAGATATGGATTTAGCTATCATTATTGATTATCTAAAAGATCTTGATAAGCAAAGTAATTCAAAGAGCCCTAAAAGTGTTAAGTTTCCAAGTAAAGTAAAAAAGTTAGCAAATAATAATTCATACAAAATCACTTCGCTAGGTAGAGAATTTTTAAAATTGACGGAGCCTATTTCAAAATGATAAGTCTGTAATATAAAATTATTTTAGCAAGTATTGAGAAGAAATGAAAGTGATTTGATGTGACAAATAAATGAAATAAAAAAAATAAGAATCACAAATTATAGATGTTTCAAAGAAGCAGAGATTGACTTTGATAATCATACAACATTAATTGTCGGAAAGAATGGAGCAGGTAAGACTGCAATATTAGATGCAGTTGCGGTCAGCACATTTTTACTTGGAATTGATGGTGGAGTTAGCAGAAGTATTTCAAAAGATGATGCCAGATATGAGTTCCATGATCTTGATGGTACAGTTGATCCGCAGCATCAGTTTCCTGTAAGTATTGAAAGTACAGGCGACTGTCTGGACAATCATGATGTGAAATGGGTGCGTTCTCTTAATTCTGAAAGTGGAAATACAACAGTTAAAGAAGCAAAAGAATTAACTAATAGAAAAGAACAGATTCGCATTTTGGACAATGGAGAAATCTATATGCCGGCAGCACAAACCTATGGAAGAGATGCAAATTCTATATTAAGAGAAGTGATGAAGGTATCTGAGCGTCCAGCAGACATCAAGCGACGTATGGATTTATTCTATGTATATATGGATGAAAATAATTACAAAGAAGCAGATAAGGTTTTGACGGAGATGGAAGCGATTGTCGGAACAACAGATCCGGATATAGCAGCTGCAAGGACCTCTCTGGATTTGGAGAGAATATTGGGGGAATAGTATATGATTGTTATAAAAAAAGGGAAAGAACCCAATAGTCTTTTGAGATTCCGTAAAGAAAATCCGGACGCGGATTATGAGTCTGATATCCCTACGGATGTGTTAAAGGATATTCGAAAACAGATGTGGGAAGAGCAGAGATGTCTGTGCGCATATTGTATGAAAAAAATTGAAAATCCAAGTGTCGTCAGAATTGAACATTGTAGGCCGAGACATCCGAGAGGTGAACAGAAACATGATAAAAAGGCAACTTTGGATTTTAAATGGATGCTTGGCGTGTGCTATGGAAATAGTCTGGTGAGAGGGGTCAAACCAGAGGATAAGACTTGTGATGCGCATAGAGGAAATAAGGAACTTACGATTAATCCGTTTGATGAAATGTCTGTTAGAAAGATTAAGTATAGAGCAGATGGTAGTATTTATTCGGAGGATGCGGAAATCAATAAAGACGTAACGGAAACATTGAACTTGAATTGTCAGGCACTTTCTTTGCCACAGACACGGAAAAAAGTTTTGATGGCAGAGAAAAATAGAATCATGAAAAAATGCGAGGGTAAATCTCAGGATGCATTTATGCGCGAGTTGAAACGCACTTACGAAAGTCTTGTACAGGAAAGAAATTTGACACCGTATTGTGGAATTATCATTTCCTGGCTTGAGAGTAAATTAAAGATATCATAAACTGTGCAGAGATTTGGTACAAATAAACTTGAAGGTGAAAAAATGGATTTAAAAAATATACAAGAGCAATTAAATACGGAATTTTCCAAAGAGGATACTAGGATTATATTCTGGTTTGATGATAAAGGGGAATATGAAGACGAGATATCTGAATTACAGCTTAATAATGCGAAATTACATATTTTAGATGGAACAAACTGGTTTTATTCCAAATGGTTATTAAATAAATCAGATACAGAGGGTAAGTATCTTGTATATGCACCATTTCCGAAGCCAGGTGATGCAGAGAATCCATTGGCGGATATGTATTATTACTCGGTTCCGTACTATACGGACCGAGTATCACAGATGGCACAGGAAATAGGAATTGATAATCGATTTAAAGAACATCTGGCGCAGTACAGTAACTTCTGGAAAAATAAGAATCGTATTTAAAAGTTCAAAGAGCTTGGCATAGACCATTTCAATGTGGAAACTATTGATATTGGTCTTATTGCCGTGCTCACAGATGTAAAGACTCCGAATTTTGAAGAGATTACAAGACAATTATTACTGAATGACAATGAAGCATACATGAAAGCCTTAGAGG
>ONZX01001565.1_pt1 | contig 11153 bp, 8 predicted proteins | sample 1671831 | NCBI WGS metagenome assembly ONZX01 (sample SAMN06348197, study PRJEB24527) | human gut metagenome | reverse complement strand
TGGGCACATAGGTGCCGTTGCTGGCCTGCTCGAACACGCGGCGCACGATGTACAGCTTGCGGTCAAAGTCGATGCCCTTGCTCACCTTGGCGGGCTTTTTGATGAAGCACTGCCAGATGGCGGGCATACAGTCGCGGGCTTTCTGGCCCACGGCGTCGGGGTCTACAGGCACTTCGCGCCATGCCAGAAACTCGAGGCCCTCTTTGCGGGTGACAAGTTCAAAAAGCTTCATGGCCTGGGCGCGCAGGTGTTCGTTCTGGGGAAAGAAGAACATACCTACGCCGTATTCGCGCTCGTTGCCAAGGCTGATGTTCAGCTCGTCGGCTACCTTGGCAAAGAAGCGGTGGCTGATCTGCAGCATGATGCCCACGCCGTCGCCGGTCTTGCCCTCGGCGTCCTTGCCGGCGCGGTGCTCAAGGCGCTCCACGATGGACAGCGCGTCGCTGACGGTCTGGTGGCTCTTGCGGCCCTTGATGTCCACGACGGCACCGATGCCGCAGGCGTCGTGCTCGAACTGGGGGTCATAGAGGCCCAGAGGCCCTTTTTGCTCCGTGAAATTTTCCATAGACTTTCCCATCCTTTTTTCGATTTTCCGGAGAATATCCTGGCAATGCTGCGGCACATTCCGCAGAGTCCCTCTTAATGCCGGTAAAAAGAAAAGGCGTCCCAGATGGGTCGGCGAAGACTCATCTGGAACGCCCTTGTTCCGGATAACAAGAATATTATACAAAGGTGTTGAAAAAGATTCAAGTGACAGCTGCACCAAATGTGGGTACACCGGCCCTCTTTTTTCTTGTTCAAAACAGACACGCCCGGTGGGAAAAAGTATGGCTTATCAAGGCCGCGCTTTCCGATGGGTCGATGGACAAATCGCTCATGCTGCTGCACGGAAGATGTGGCGCAGCGGCCTTTTTATGAGAAATGACAAATATTCGTCCGAAAGATTGTTGACAAAAGCCATTGAAAAACCTATAGGGGGGGGGGGTAAAATGGTGAAAAGACCTGTGCCGAGTTGGTGCAGAAAGCGGGAACGACACCCCGGGATGCCCGCCATGCGGAGGCGAACGAGGTATCCTTTTTGCTGCGGGACAGGCTTGGAATGTACAACAGGGAGGATTTTGTATGCAGCGAAAAGATTTAGCTCTGCGGGTGCTGTCTACGGCAGCCATCATGTCGATTGTTACGTCCATTGCAGCCCCGGCCTTTGCGGGTACTTACTATATCGGCAAAGGCAGCATTGACGTAGTAACGAGTACGGACGGCAATGTACATGTGATTCAGAACAGAATCGCCTACATAGATAGGGACAACGAGATCGTGATCAAGGACGGCACCAGCGAAGCGGATACCACCCTGAAGGATGCTGAACGTGCTGCGGCGACCCCTGCGGCAGACCCTGCCGCCACCCACGCCACGCAGAAGCTGGAAGCAACCGGGTCTGCGGACGCTGCCGGGGAGAGCCAGCCTGACCCGGACGCAGGCTTTACCCTGAACGAGACCGGGGAGGACTCTGCCCAGACCCAGGAGGGCAACAACCCCACAGAGGACACCCCGGACCCCTCCACGGAGCCCCCCAAGAAGGATGTGGTGTACCAGTACGACCCGGCAGACCCGGAGCCGGAGCAGCAGGCCACGAAACCCACCCTCAGCACCTCTGCAGACCCTACGGCAGAGACCCGGGAGGCCACTCAGGCCAACGCCCCTGCGGCGGCTCCCACCACCCCCACTGCCCCTGCGGCTGATCCTCCGGCAGAGGGCAGCGTCAAAAACCCCACCACGAATGTCATCAAGGTCATCAATAACTGGGTGGATGGAGCGGCCAAGGAACTCAAGATCCGGCTCAGTAATGTGAATATTAAGGTGTCGAATAGGGAATATCAAGCTGCCATGGACATTTCCGGCGGCGGAAAAACCAAGATTGAGTTGGATGGCCAGAATCGTCTGGATAATTCGCAGGCTCAGGCCAATGCAGGACTGCGCAAGCAGGGAGAGGGAACGCTGACCATCACAGACGAGACCGATGACAACGGAAACAAGATCACCGCCCCCAAATCAGGTGATTCCGGCAGCCTGACTGCAAAAGGTGCAACTTCAAACGGTTCGGCAGGCATCGGGGGAAAAACAGGCGAAAGCACAAAAAACATCATCATCGAGGGCTATGCAACCGTTGACGCAACAGGCGGCGGTCAGGGTGCAGGTATCGGCGGCGGCGGCGGAACCGCCGGTCATGTTTCCGGAGATGCAGAAAACATCATCATCCGGGGGCATTCCAAGGTGACGGCAACCGCCGGAGATGGTGCTGCCATTGGCGGCGGCAGTGCTAATGGGTCGGGCAGTGACTATGTTGGCGGCTCGGCAAAGGGCATCGTGATCCGTGACTATGCAACGGTCGTTGCAAAGAACAATGGCTATGGAGCCGCCATCGGCGCTGCCGGAGGCAGTGGAAATCACACCGAGGCCGTGGTGACCATTGGCACGCCCGGGGCTACCGCAGAAGATGTCCATGTCACGGCAACCGGGTCCAACGGCTCTGCCATTGGCAATGGCAGGACAACCACTAATGTCACCATTCAGGGCCATGCGACCGTCCAGACGGCAAGCAGCAAAAGTCCCATTGCGATCGGAAGTTACTATGGAAATGTGGAGGTCAATATAAAGGACAATGCCTCCATCGATACAGCTACGGGAGCAGGAGCCTCCGGTATCGGCGGCGGAGACTTCTTCAGCCATCCGGAAAAATCAGTTGTGGTGACCATTAACGGCGGAGAGAACGGAAAAATTGAGATCGGCAAGAACAGTGCAATAACCGGAAAGTTCGGCGCAATTTCCGCTACTAAGGTCAACATCAGCAACAATGTGCTGCTTAAAATGAAACAATGGGCATCGACGAATGGTCAGTATATCAGTGTGAACGGTACCGAGGCTGCGGTAGGCAAAAGAAATAACCCCACAGCAGGCGGCCTTGTAAATACCATTGGCAATAATACGCAGCTGTGGTATACCGACTTCAATGGTGTACTGCAGAAGATCGTGCATAGCAAGAACCTCTGCACCAAACATGAGACCAACCACAAGGATGCCAACTGCACGGAAAATGGCTGGGTGAAGTACGAATGCACCTTTGAGAAAAATAACAACGCTGTCGACCCGGAGCATAAAGACCAGTGGACGGAGAATACAGATATTGACCCCAATGCACATAACTATGTAAAGACCACCGTACCCCCCACCTGTGGCGCACAGGGCTACGATGAGTACATCTGTACCAACAACCCCAACCATAAATACAGGGATAATTTTGTTGACGCCACTGGCAACCACCAGTTCAACGACTGGCATCTGACCAAGGCTCCCACTTGCATGGAAGAGGGCGAGGAAAAGCGCGAGTGCAGCGTCTGCGGCAAACCTGAGACCCGCAAGGTGGATAAACTCGACCATGTGGAAGAGCTTCGTGGTGCCAAAGAGCCTACTTGCACCGAGCCGGGTTATACCGGGGACAAGTGGTGCACCCGTGGCGACCACCTGCTGGAAAAGGGAAGCGTCATCCCCGCCACCGGCCACCACTGGAAGGACAACGGCGACGGCACCCACACCTGCCCCGACTGCGGTGCCACCGAGGGCCAGCCTGTCAACACCAACAGCGCCCTTGAGCTGCGGGTGGTGGACGCTGAGGGCATGAACCAGCCCTTTACCGTGAGCCAGAACGGCACCCTGCGCACCTACACCGGTGCCTACGACACGGCCACCCTTACCGGCGACCTGGACACCCTGCGCTACCTGCAGGACCACGGCGCACAGACCATCCAGTTCGTCACCAATGGCCAGACCAGCAGCTTTGCCATCAACGACCTGCTGGCACAGGGCAGCGGCAGCGAGGTGTTCTACCTCACCCACCGTGGGGCCGAAGAGCCCACCCTGCTGCTGGTGGAGGCAGACCACAGCGAACTGGTGAAAGACTAACCATCCCCGGAGGCGGGGCTTCCGCATGACCCCGCCCCCCTCCATATTGCAAGACCCCCGGCACCTTCCGCAGGGTGCCGGGGGTCTCTTTGCGCCGCAGGGCAAAAAAGGCCCCGGCCTGCCCGGTGGGGGCGAGGCCGGAGCCTTTGCTCATGCTTTGGGGGGTGCTGCCGGGCAAGATCAGGCGGCAGTGGAAGAAGCGACCTCAGAGGAAGCAGCCTCAGAAGAAGCAGCCTCGCTGGAGACCTCAGAAGCAGCCTCAGAAGATGCAGCCTCGCTTGCAGCCTCGGAGGAAGCGCTGTTCTCCTCGGCCACGGCAGAGGTGGAAGCAGCCTCAGACTGAGCGGCAGCAGAAGCAGCCTCAGAGGTGGAAGCGGCGGTAGAAGAAGAGCTGCCGCAGGCAGTCATGCTGACAGCCAGGACCAGAGCAGCAACGGTAACAGCAACATTCTTGAGTTTCATATGGAAAATCTCCTTACTTTTGAAAAAACAGTTTCGCGGAAGGCTGTACAGGTGAAACCTTTCCGCAAGAAGATATTCTAGTCCGTTTTTGAAAAAAATCAAGCCCTTTTTTGGCAAAGATTCTATTTGCCAGAGAGATTCTACACTTTTGTTATAACTTTTCGATAAAAGTCAAAGATTTTTGACGTCCAAAAATGAAACACTCCGGGCTTTTCCGGAAGAGGAAAGCATGGTATAATAGCTTCATGATAAAGGCTGGAAAACGACAGTGAGGTAGAAGGTCATGGACATCAGAAAAGTTGCAGTTCTGGGAGCCGGTGCGGTCGGCTCCTATGTCATCTGGGGGCTTTCGGCCCGCAGGGACATTGAGCTTGGCGTGGTGGCCGATGGCCCGCGCGGCGAGCGTCTGGCAAAAGAAGGCTGTGCCATCAACGGCAAAGTCTACCGTCCGGCAGTCTGGACGCCGCAGGAGGCCCATGACGCCGACCTTCTCATCGTCTGCCTGAAATACGGCGCACTGCCCGGCGCACTGGACAGCATCCGGGCCATTACCGGCCCCCATACCACCATCATGAGCCTGATGAACGGCGTGGACAGCGAGGACATCATTGCCTCTGCCGTGGGTGGGGAGCATCTGCTTTACTCCCTCATCAAAGTGGCGTCCCACAAGGAGGCTGACGGCGTCCATTTTGACCCGGCGACCACCGTTGGCATCATCTTCGGGGAGAAGGAGCCGCCCTGCGACAGCCCCCGCGTCAAGGCCGTGGAGGCTTTGTTCGGCGGCACAGAGCTGCACTTCCGGGCCACCGACTGCATCCGGGAAGAGATGTGGAGCAAGTTCCGCCTCAACGTCTGCAACAATCTGCCCCAGGCCATCCTCGGCGCAGGCGTAGGCTGCTACCGTGACAGCGTCCATATGAAGGCCATCAGCGACGGCCTCCGCCGTGAGCTGGAAGCCATTGCCGCAGCCAAAGGCATTGATCTGCAGAAGGTGGATGCCGTGTCCGGCAAGGGCTGCGCCGTCAAGCCCTCGGCCCGCTACTCGACGCTGCAAGACCTCGACGCCGGACGCCATACCGAGATCGATATGTTCTCGGGTGCGCTCATCCGGATGGGCAAAGAGCTGGGCATCCCGACGCCCTACAATGAGTTTGCTTATCACATGATAAAAGCGCTGGAAGAAAAGAACGACGGTAAGTTTGATTATGCCGGCCCGGATCAGGAAATGACATGGGCAAAGTGACAGGAGAAATGCAGATGAATATTACGGTCTATCTGGGGGCCAATGAGGGCAATGACCCGGCCCTGAAACAGGCGGTGGAGGAACTGGGCCGCTGGATCGGCGAGAGCGGGAACGCGCTGGTCTACGGCGGCTCCCGCAGCGGCCTGATGGGGCGTCTGGCCCACAGCGTCCTGACGGCGGGGGGCGAAGTGACCGGCGTCGAGCCTCAGTTCTTCATCGACTCTGAGGTGCAGTATGACGGCCTGACCAGGCTCATCGTCACCCAGGACATGACCGAGCGCAAGACCAGGATGATCGAGCTGGGCGACGCCTTTATCGCGTTCCCCGGCGGCACCGGCACGCTGGAAGAGATCGCCGAGGTGATGTCCAAGGTCTCGCTGGGTCATCTGGACGCGCCCTGCATCCTCTACGACCTCGACGGCTACTACGCCGGCCTGAAAGCTCTGCTGGCCCACATGGTCGAGATGGGGCTGTCCAGCCCCGAGCGGCAGAGCGGCATTTATTTTGTAAAGAATCTGGACGAGATAAAGAGCATCCTGAAAAGGGCATAAGAAAAGCGCTGGAAGCGGTGTAAAGGCTTCCAGCGCGTTTTGTTGTCTGCTTACATGGAGATGACGCCCAGCGCGTTTGCCACCGAGCTGATGAGGATGATGGCCGCGAAGATGGGGCAGAGGTACTTTATCATAAAGTTGAAGATGCGCTTGCGGCGGAAGGGCTTGCCTTCCAGCGTGACCTCTTCCTCGATCTTCTCCACACCGATGACCCGGGACACCAGCAGGCAGATGGTGATGGCTGCAATGGGCATCATGACCGAGTTGGTAAGGAAATCGAAGAAGTCAAGGAACTGCATCCCGAAGACCGTGAACCGGGCCAGCGGGCCGTAGCCCAGAGCCGACAGACTGCCCAGCACCAGCATGATGATGCCGATGAGGACGGTGGCCTGCTTACGGTCCCAGCCCAGCTCGTCCTCGAAGGTGGAGACAGCGCTTTCCGTCAGGGCGATGGAGCTGGTGACGGCGGCAAACAGCACCAGCGTGAAGAAGAGGATGCCCACCACGGTGCCGAGACCCATGCTCTCAAAGACCTTCGGGATGGTGATGAACATGAGGGCCGGGCCGGCCTGCAGGGTGTCCGGGTCGCCGCCCGAGAAGGAGAAGACCGCCGGAATGATCATCAGGCCCGCCATGATGGCAATGGCCGTGTCGAAGATCTCCACGTTCTCGGTGGACTCCTCGATGGAGACATCCTTCTTCATGTAGGAGCCGAAGGTGACGAGGATGCCCATTGCGATGGAGAGGGAGTAGAACATCTGCCCCATGGCGGTCACGACGGTCATCCAGGAGAAATTGGCGATGTTGGGCACGAGGAAATACTTTACGCCCTCCAGCGCACCCGGGCGGGTGACGGAGTAGCCCGCGATGATGACGGACAGCACCACGAGAATGGGCATCATCACCTTGGACACCCGCTCCACGCCGTTGCGCACGCCTGCAAAGATGATGGCAAGGGTGAAGATGGTAAAGATGACAAAGCAGATCTCCGCCGAAGCGCCGCTGGAAATGAAGGCGGAGAAGTAGCCGTCTGTGGCCAGCTCACTGCCGTGGCCGCTGACGTAGTCGGCCAGATACCGGATGACCCAGCCGCCGATGACCGAGTAATAAGGCACGATGAGGATGGGGATGATGGCATTGATCCAGCCGCCGAAGGAGCGCCTGCCCTTGCGGACGGCGGCGAATGCGCCCACCGGGCTTTTCCTGGTCATCCGGCCCAGCGCCGTCTCGGCTACGATCATGGTGTAGCCGAAGGTGAAGGCGAGGATGATGTAGATGAGCAGGAAGATGCCGCCGCCGTACTTGGCCGCAAGATAGGGGAAGCGCCAGATGTTGCCGAGGCCCACCGACGCGCCTGCTGCGGAGAGAACGAAGCCGATCTTGCCCGAAAAGGCGCTTCGCTTGTGCTGTTTTTGATTCATTGGATTTTCCTCTTTTCACAAATTCAATACCCCCAGTGTATCACAGCCGGGGAGGGGATTCAACCGATTTTTCGATAAGAAGCAGAAGTTCCTGTGCTCAGAGGGAGGCAGCGTCAATCCACCACCGGCACATCCAGCCCGAATTCCAGCGGGCGGAAGCGGGGGCAGACATTCTCCGTGATGCAGATGACCGACGCGGCCAGGCGGCTGCCGATCTCACAGGACTGGGCCAGATTCTTGCCGTAGGTCAGGCCGATGACCGTACCGGCAAAGAAGGCGTCGCCTGCGCCGGTGGTGTCGATGACGTCCACCTTCTTGGCGGGTACGACGCCGCACTCGCCGGTGTGCTTGGCGTACACGGCACCCTGACCGCCCATGGTCACCACCATGCTGGTCATGTTGGCGCTGTGGACGTTCCGGGCCAGTACCTGAGCCATCTGGCTGGGGGCGAGATGCTCGTAGTCGTCCGAGAAGAGCAGACCGGCCTCCTGCTGGTTGCAGACGAAGCAGTCGATCTGCTGCAGATAGTCGCGGCGCTCCATGGCGATGCTCATGTTAGAGACTGCGGCAAAGACCTTCTTGTTGTATTTCCTGGCATAGCGGAGCACCTGCTTGACCGTGTCTTTCTCGAGGTCCAGCTCGATGGCGATGGCGTCACAGTCCTTGAAGATCTCGTCGCCCTTTTCCTCCAGCAGGGTGGTCAGCGGGGTGGTGTCAGGGCGCTTGGAGATGGCGGCGTGGACGTCGCCGTCGTTGTCAAAGATGGCCAGCCAGGTACCCATGCCATCGGGGACCTTCTGGATGTATCGGGTGTTGACCTTGTGGTTGTCCAGCTTGTCGATGACGTCCTGGCCCATGCCGGTGTCGTCCACTAGACCCACGAAGGTGGGGCGCAGCTCCACATTGGCGATGTCCTCCGCCACGTTCCGGCTCACACCGCCATGCACCTGTTCAATGCGGCCGGCGTTCCGTCCGCCGGGGATGTAGGTGGAGAGGGGATAGCCCTTGATGTCCACGAAAACTGCGCCGATGACTACGATTCCCATATTTGAAATTCCTTTCCTGAATAAGAACTCTCTTTGACTTCTATCCTATTTACGCTTCTTCTGCCTTTTGCGCCCGAATATCGTCGCCCATAAAGAGGAAGGGGACAAAAGAGGAGAGGCGGCTGGAGATCTTTTCGGTGTAGAGCTTTTCCAGCAGAGCGCCGTCGGTGATGTTGGTGGTGACGATGGTGGGCAGTTTCGCGCCCAGACGGTTGTTCAGCAGACTGTAAAGGGTGCTGATGAGGAAGCTGGAGTTGAACTCGGAACCCAGGTCGTCGAGGATGAGCAGGTCGGCCCCGGCGGCGGTGCGCAGGAGCATCTCTTCCTCCCCGGCGGGGTCGGAGCCGAAGTGCAGAGCCTCGAGCTTCGAGAAGAAATCGGGGCTGGACACATAGATGACGTCGAAGCCCTTTTCCAGCACCTCTCCGGCAATGGCCAGAGCGGCATGGGTCTTGCCCAGACCGGCGTTGCCGAGGAGCATCAGGCTCTCGCTGGTGGTATCGAATTCGTCGGCGTAGCCGCGCAGGTCGTCAAGAAGGGTGGACATATAACTCCGCACCGGCTCGCCGAGGGAGGCGTCCATCCGGGCGGGGTAGTAGCGCAGCTCCATGGTATCGAAGCTGGAAATGGAGAGGCTGGACAGAGCCTCGATCTCCGACCGGCGGAGCTGCTGCATCACCTTGTGGACGCAGCTGCAGGTGTGGCCGTCCACAATGCCGGTGTCTTCGCAGAGCCTGCAGGTGAAGTGCGGCTCCAGTGCGTCGGCGGGACGGCCGCTGGAGGCCAGCAGGTCGGCCAGCTTTTTGCGGGCATCGGTGAGGGCCGCAGCGGCATCGGTGCGGTCCTTGCCCGCCGCCCCGGCCAGTGCGCAGCGGATGCCCCGCACCCGCACCTCTTCTTCGGCGTGGCGCAGCCCGGGGACAGCAGCCTCGGCCTCAGCGCGGGCGTCCTCCGCCTTGGCCCGTGCGGTCTGACGACGGCGGGCGACGGTGCGCAGGGCTTCCTGATACAGTTCGTTTTTGGTACGCATAGTGTCTCCTTATGCCGGGGGTCACTCGGACTTTTTCTTGAGGGTGCGGCGGCGGGCAGCGTTCTTGAGGAAGTCGTTGCCGCTGGGGGTCTCGCGGTCTACCCGGATGTTCCGGCTGGCTCCGGCAGCGGCCACCGGAGTGCGTACATCGTGGATATTGCGCAGCCCCTTGGCGTTCCAGGTCTTGAGGATGCTGTTCCAGTACCACAGGTCACGCTTCGGCCCGGCCTGCACAGCGGCCTCCTGCACCATGGCGTCATCGTAGCCGTAGACCTCATACCACCGGGCGATGGCTTTCCGCCCGCCGAGGGTGAGCTCGCTGTCCGGGATGCCCAGCAGGGAGGCGACGTACTGCTCCCGGGTCTGGCGGAGGGCCAGCAGCTTGAGATGGGCGTCGGCCTGTTCGCCGGTCTCCACGCCCTCGGCCCGCCAGACCTTCAGCTCGTGGAGGACGGCGGCCATCGTTCGCTTGCCCCGGCTGGCCACATAAGCCACGCAGAGCATGACGGTCTCGGGGGCAAAGCCCTCCTGTACGTAGAGGTTGACCAGCTTTTCCATCTCGCTGTGGGTCAGCGGGCGGGCAAAGCCGGTCTGAGCGCAGTCGATGAGGCTCGAGATCATGGGGTCGGTGCGGCTTGCGGCGGCGATCTCCGCCCAGGTCATGGGGGCAGGAGCAGAGGGCTCTGCTCCCGGCGCGGCGTTCTCGTCGTAGCGCTCGAGAAGCCCCGCACCGGCCCAGAAGGAGAGGGCGCTTTCGGCGGAGATGCGGCTGCGCAGTTTGAGGTCGGCACAAATTTTTTCGGGGTCGGTGACGCCGGTGGCCAGCACATACAGCGCTACCCGGACGTTGTATTCCTCGGCGATGCCCAGCTTGGAAAAGATGAGCTGCGGCACCGGGATGGTGTCGCCCCTGAGCTCTTTGAGACGGTATATCATTTGCTTTCCCCGCTTTCTGCGTCCTCGTCCTTCGGCGGCGGTGACCAGGGCTCACAGTCCAGGATGGAGGGCCGCTGCTTCCAGAGCGCCAGGTCAGCGCTGTAGGCAGAGGACAGATACTCTGCCGCTGCGGCCCGGCCCTCGTCCGTCAGCGGAAAGACCATCTGCCGGCGCAGGGCGGGGTCTGTGCGGTCCAGCGCCCAGGGGTCGGGCCAGATGTCCACCGTGAGGATGGCTTCCTCTTTCTGCGCGCCCTCGCCGCCGTCCGGGTCAGGCACGCTGCGCTTGCCGGGCGAGAGCAGATAGCGCATCCCGTCTTCGCTGCCGCTGTATTGATTCTTGCACTTGAAATAGTGCAGAAGGGGTACAAAAATCATGACGTCCCTCTCAGTTTTAGACTTGCTGAAATGATAAAAGCGCCAATTCTTGACGAATCAGCGCTCTTTTTGTGGAGCAGGATACGGGACTCGAACCCGCCGCCTACTGCTTGGGAAGCAGTCGCTC
>ONZX01001562.1_pt1 | contig 11160 bp, 8 predicted proteins | sample 1671831 | NCBI WGS metagenome assembly ONZX01 (sample SAMN06348197, study PRJEB24527) | human gut metagenome | reverse complement strand
AAGCAATTGCCTTTTCGGCTCATGCTTTGGATAATGCCTTTTTCTTTTAATAATTGAACTGCACCCCAAAAGTTGGACAAAAAACAACTTTTGGGGTGCAGTTCAGATTATAACGCTTTTTTATTTAATTTTCTTCAGTAACTACATCACGTCTTAAAATTGTATATGGCACAACAGGTTTATCCATTTTCATAGTGATAATCTGTTGTGGATGTGGTGCTACTTCTATGGAAATACCTTCATCATTAAACATTTCTGTAATAGTTTGTTTAAATAAAGGTGCATCAGGCTGGAAGAATTCTATTTCTTGTCCAACTGTTAAATGATTACGTTGCTGTATAGTAGCAATTTTAGTTTCTTCATCATAATCAAGTACTAAGCCTACAAAATCAGATGTATGTTCATAAGATGTTGTGTTGTAAATTTGATCATCACAAGAAGTTTTATGATAAGAGAAACCACTTGTATATTCACGATGAGAAACTTTATTTAATTCATCTATCCATTCTTGTTTAATCGTGAATTCTTCTGGATTTTCAAAATAACTATCGATAGCATGACGGTATGCACTTACTACACTAGCTACATAATGAATAGATTTCATGCGACCTTCAATTTTTAAGCTATCTACACCACATTCGATGATATCTTTTAGATAAGGAAGTAAACACATATCTTTAGAATTAAAGAAATATGTTCCATTTTCATCTTCAGTTACAGGGAAAAATTGACCAGGACGTTTTTCTTCAGTTAAATTATATTTCCAACGGCAAGGTTGAGTACATGCTCCACGATTAGAATCTCTACCTGTTAAATAATTACTGATTAAGCAACGACCAGAATAAGAAATACACATTGCACCATGTACAAACATTTCTAATTCCACATCAGTTTTTTCACGAATTTCTTTTATCTCAGCAAAAGAAAGTTCACGAGCTAATACAACACGTTCTGCTCCTAAATCTTGCCATGCTTTAACAGCTCTCCAGTTTGTATTATTAGCCTGTGTACTGATATGAACTTCAAGATTTGGCACTTCATTTTTAATGAGCATGAATAAACCGATATCAGATACTAAAACAGCATCAACACCAACTTCTACCAATTCTTGTAGATATGGTAAAATCTCATTTATATCATTATTATGCGGAAAAATATTTGCTGTTACATAAACTTTTCTACCACGTTCATGAGCAAATTTGACGCCTTCAATCATTTCTTCTTTAGAAAAATTACCGCCATAAGCACGAAGCCCAAAGCGTTTTCCGCCAAGATATACAGCATCTGCTCCATATAAAATAGCCATTTTCAATTTTTCTAAATTTCCTGCTGGTGCTAATAATTCAGGTTTTTTTATTGTATTTTGCATTGTTCCTCCAAATAATTAATTAGTTTTCAATCTTTTAGTTAAAGCCAAACCATCGCCATTTTCAAAAATCTCTGTTGTAAATTTATCTGTATCACTTACCATAGCAATATATTCACGCAATCTTTTTACAATCGTCTTATATCGGCGAGGTGGCTTTTCTTCACTCATTACATAACCGCGAAATAATACATTATCAGCTAAAATAATGCCATCATCAGCTAATAATGGTAATACTTTCTGCAAATAATCAGGATATTGTCCTTTCGCTGCATCGATAAAAACCATATCAAATTTATAATTTTTATCTAGTTTTTCTATATTTTTAGCGGCATCACCTAAAATAATTTTAATCTGTTCTCTATATGCAGATTGATTTATAAAATCTTGAGCCTGTTTTGCGCGTTCTTCATCTAATTCCAAAGAAATAATCTTTGCATTTTCTGCACCATAATAAGTAGTTAATAATGCAGAATAACCTATCGCAGTACCAATTTCCAAAACTCTTTGTGGCTTATATTTTTTTATTATCTCAATAAAAACCTTTCTACCATTTTCATTGATAATTGGTACTTTATTTTCTTTCGCAAAATCTTCCATTTGCTTAAATAAAGCTTCCACGTTTTAATTCCTCTTACTTATTATTTATTCACCATATATTTCTTCAATAACTTTTAAATGTTCATCATATGTTACACTATAATGATTATGACCTTCACTATCTGCCACAAAATACAAATAATCTGTAGTTGCTGGATATAATACAGCTTCAATAGAAGCAAGACCAGGATTTCCAATTGGCCCTGGAGTCAATCCTTCATGTTGATACGTATTATATGGAGAATCTAGTTTTGTATCTTCAATGCTAAATTCTTCCTTATGTTCATCTAAAGCATATTGAATAGTCGCATCAGATTGTAACATCATATGATTTTCTAGTCGTTTGAAAAATACATCAGCGATAATTGGTCTATCTTCTGCAAATTTAGCTTCTTTTTCCACCAAAGATGCCATAGTTACCAATTCAAAAATAGATAAATTTTCCTCTTTAGCACGTTCACGCATTTCACTATTTAACCTATGGTCAAAATTATCTACCATGATTTGCATGATTTGTTTTGCACCATAAGACCTATCAATATCGTAAGTATCAGGAAATAAAAAACCCTCTACAGCATATTTGATATCCTTATTTTCTGTAGCCTCCTTCATATAATCATATGGAGTATAATCTTTTGCTACTTTGCAAAATTCCTCTTTTGTAGTCAAATTTTCTTTTTCTAATAAATTAGCAATATCTTCTACAGTGAAGCCTTCTGGAACAGTTATTCTAACTACTTGATTTTCTGGCCCTTGAACCAATCTATCAAGAACAGAATTTATATTCATACCCACACGAAAATAATAAATACCTTCTTTAAATTGAGTATCCTTACCTTCCAAACGAGCTAAAATGCGAAAACCAAGACCATTGTTTATTATAGCATGTTCTTGCAAATTTTGAGCAATTTCTTCTGTAGACATGCCACTTTCTATTTTTATAGAAATATTATCGCCATGTCCTTCATCATCGCCGATGAAAAATAAATTATATCCGCCTAAAAATATTAATACTACAGCCAAGCCAATTCTAACTTGATACTTAGTAGTAGTTAATATAGATTTTATCTTTTCCCACATAAATAATTAATCACCATCTCACTTAGCTATATTTAATATTTTTGACGTTCTTTCAATGCACGTTCAACATCACGTTTTGCAGCTTTTTCTGCCAAAGCTTGACGTTTATCATAATTTTTCTTACCAGTAGCAAGACCTAAAGCCACTTTTGCTCTACCTTTGCTAAAATAAACTTTTAATGGTACTAATGTAAAACCTTTTTCTTTGATCTTACTGGATAATTTTACTATTTCTATTTTATGCATCAGTAATTTTCTAGCACGAAGTGGATCATGATTGAAAATATTGCCCTGTTCATAAGGACTGATATGCATATTATCCAAAAAGATTTCATTGTTTTTGATTTTAGCAAAGCTATCTTTTAAATTAGCTTTGCCAGCACGAAGAGATTTAACTTCTGTACCTACTAAAACAATCCCAGCTTCATATGTTTCATGAATAAAATAATCATGACGAGCCTTTCTATTTTCACAAACAATTTTTACACTTGCATTTTTCTTTCCCATAAAATCAACCTTACTTATTGTCTAAAATATTTATTTTTTACGGCGCTTGCCTTTTGAAACTCTATCACGCACACGTTCTTTGGTGCCACTTTTTTTACGAGTTTTCTTCGTATAAATTTTATCATAAAAAGCACTTTTCTTGTTATCTTTTTTCTTACCTTCTATTTTTGCAATAGATTTCTTTCTTTTTTCCTCTATTTTTTTATGCTCTTTATCTTTACGTTTTTTGCGTTTATATTTATCCGCTTGCTTTTTGCTTGCTTTATTTTCTTTAGAAAAATTTTCCTTAATCTTTAAATCTTTTTTCACATTATTATTGATTTCTGTAAAAAATGGTTTAGCGATTATATCATCTTCAAAAACAAGTGGCATCTTACCATTATCTTTTAAAATAAAATCAATAGAACGTTCTTTGATACTTGCTCTTGTCAAAATAACAGTTACTTCATCACCTAAACGATATCTGAAATTAGTCATTTCGCCAACGAGTGCATATTCTTTCTCCATATATTCATAATAATCATTTACCATAGTAGATACATGAACTAAACCTTCTACGCCATTATCTAATTCTACAAAAATACCAAAAGCAGTAACACCACTGATAATACCATGGAATTCATTACCCAAGAAACGAGCCATATATTCAATTTCTTTAATTAAAGTCGTCTCACGTTCTGCTTCTGTAGCCACACGCTCTTGTTTAGATGTATGTGTAGCCACTTCAGGTAATCTTGATTTCAATTTTTCTTGACGTTCTGCTGTCATTTTTCCATTTAATTGTTCTTTTAATAAACGATGAACGATTAAATCTGGATAACGTCTAATTGGTGAAGTAAAATGCGTATAGTATTTAGCAGCTAAGCCAAAATGCCCTAAATTTTCTGCTTTATATTTAGCTTGTTGCATACTGCGCAAAGCTACAGCAGAAATAATTTTTTCTTCTGGCTTTCCTTTTATAGAATTTAATACTTCTTGAACAGCTCTAGGTTCAATTTCACCTTCAGTATTGCGATTTAAATGCAAATTAAAATTAGCCAATAATTCATTTAAGGCAAACATTTTATCTTCTACAGGCTCTTCATGCACACGATAAATAAAAGGTAATTCTTTTTTAGCCATATATTCGGCCACACTTTCATTCGCCACTAACATACATTCTTCAATGATAGATTCACCCAAACCATGCTCACGTTTTACAAGACCTACAGCTTGACCTTTGGCATTCAATTTTACTTTAACTTCAGGAATATCAAAATCTATAGAACCACGCATTTGACGTCGTTTATTTAAAACTTTATATACTGCTTCTAAATTATGCAACAATGGCAAAATATCTTGATTGTCCTCAATCATTTGCACATCTTTTTCCACTAAGATACGATTTACTAATTTATACGTTAATCGACGATATACATGAATAACTGTAGGGAAAATATCGTATTTAATAACAGAGCCATTTGAGTCAATTTCCATTTCTGCACACATGGAAAGTCTATCTTCACCAGCATTTAAACTACAGATACCATTAGATAATTCTACAGGTAACATAGGAATAACTCTATCTGCTAAATATACACTTGTACCACGATTATATGCCTCTTTATCTAAAGGTGAAAATGCTTTTACATAATGACTAACATCAGCAATATATACACCTAAGAAAAAATTCCCATTTGGCAATTTTTCTGCATAAACACCATCATCTAAATCTTTGGCATCTTCACCATCAATAGTTACAATTTGTAAATGGCGTCTATCCTTGCGTTTATTGCATTCTGCCTTACTAGGTACTTGCTCAATCTGTTTAGCTTCTTCTTGTACATCTACAGGGAATTGCTCTGATAAATCATATTGACGCATTACTGATAAAATATCTACACCAGGTGCACCTATTTTCCCAAGAACTTCTATAATTTTCCCTTCTGGACTATGATTTTTTGTCGGCCATTTAGTGATTTCAGCAACTACTTTCATGCCTACTTTTGCCCCATTAAAATTGCGACCTTCAATAAAAATATCTTGATTTAAACGGCTATCATCTGGAACTACAAAACCAAAAGTTCTACTGCTTTCAAATGTACCTACAACTTTATTATTAGCACGTTCTAATATGCGAATAACTTCGCCTTCACGCTTAGTAAAACTACTTCTTTCAGTAGTAATGCGTACTAAAACCTTATCATTATTCATCGCTGAATTTAACATACCAGCAGGAATGAAAATATCATCAACTTTAGCTTTACCTTCTTCTAGCCCATTATCTGGAATAACAAAACCAAATCCTTTAGCTGTAATACTCATTTTCCCTATAACCAAATTCATATGTTTTGGTAAACCAAATAGACCGCTTCGATTTTGAATTAATAGATTTTTTCGCTCTAATTCTTCCATCACAGAGGGTAATTGCTTTATCTCATCTGCTTCTAAAGCCAAAGCATATAATAAATCTTCCGGACTCATCGGTCTTTTAGCTTTAGTTTGCATATATTCCATTATTTTTTCTTGTAAACTCATAAATTTATCCTCTATCTAATCTCTAAATAATTTATTTCAAAAATTTCTCTATTTTATTAAATAATTTATCATGTTCAATATCTAAAGTAACTAAATGACCTGAAAAATTCAATTTAAATAATTGTTTATCCTTGCTACCAATATGGTCATAAATATATTGACCACTTTCTTCTTTTACTGTATGGTCATTTTTACTTTGAACAATCAAAATTGGTTTTGAAATTTCTGGTAGAATTTCTTTTGTTTTGGCTATTATCTCTAATAATTGATGCACACAGACAAGTGGCATTTTATTATAAGATACATTGTATCTCTTAGCTAGTTCAGGTAATTCTCGTCTATTTTTACGCTGATATCGTCCCACTGATTTTTCAAGTGGTGGTAAAAATCTTAAATTGCGTTCATTAGCTATATATACAGGAGCAGACATTGAAATTATTTTTTTCACAGGAAAATCCCTGCCAATTCGCATAGCTAATAAACCGCCCATAGATAGACCAATTACAGATATTTCACTGCAAATGCCACGCAATAAATGATATCCATCACATGCACTATGATACCATTCATGCCAATTAGTATTAGCCATTTCTTCTACAGTTGTACCATGACCAGCCAAGCGCACACCTAATACAGTATAACCTTGTCTGTATAAATAATTTCCTAATAATATCATTTCAGAAGGCGAGCCTGTAAATCCATGTATCAATAATACACCCTTTGAACCTCCAGGTAACAAAAATGGCTCTGCACCACTAGTAATCATAAAAATACCTCCTAAATTTTAAAATATTATTATAAATGACTTATTAAATAAAATATTACACTATTTGATAAAAAAAAATCTCTATCTACTTTAAATTAATTCAAATAGATAGAGAATAGTTTTTTATGCTACCATTTTAGCTATGATTAAAGTAATTATCATAAACAGTACAGCAAAAAACACAGTGAAACGAGCCATTAATGCGTCCATACCGCGAGCACTGCTACTAAAAGCCGTTTCGTTTTGTCCTGATAAACTTCCCATGCCAGCAGTTTTACCTTCTTGCATAAGCACAGAAGCAATCAAGCCAATTGCTACTAACGCATCTATAATCATCAAAATAGTCAATAACATATTTATCCTCCCCACAAACTTAAACCTGCTAGTACTATAATAGCATATCTATATCTTTGATTACAAGTTATAAATTCTCAATTACAAAGCCCAGTAAAAACCACCATTAATTTGATATGAATTTTTATTTCCATTGCCAAATCTGCGTTCAACATCTAAGAATGCATATGAATCTTTTTTAGTTTCAATATTAAAACCAAAACCAACATCATACCAATAACCACTATGGTCATATTTAAAACCAACATATTCATTATCAGAAGTAACATCTTTAACTGATACAAATTGTTCGCCTAAAAATTCTCGTAATACATCTGCTTTTAGATAAAAAGTATTTTTCTTATTATCACCAAAGTTTCTGCCTAATTTAAACCCTGCTCTACCAATAATACTATCAATACCATCTACATGCACATTAGTATTTTGATTTGTAGTGTAATCTGCGCCTGTTACTTTAGCTAATTGTAATTGAACTTGAGGAGTGATATACCAATCATTTTTTAAATTTTTCATATAGCCATATTCTGCACTAGCAGAATATACATCATTATCGTAATTTCCTTTAATTAAATTCAATTTTTCTGTATCAAATACTTCAAAATTATTTTCTAAATGACCCCATTTAAAAATATAATCGCTATAATGACCATCATCACCAATCCATGTGTCATAAAGCCAGATACCTTTTCTACTATTATTCCCTTTGCCAGCTATATCATCATAAGAAGTAGACCCTTTCATATAATCAAAAGTTAATCCTAAACGTTCTTGACCATCGTCTCTAAGAAAAAGTTTATCATATCCTAATTCATACATATTACCATCAACAGTATATCCTAAATCTTTTTCAATTCTATCATGACGAAGTCTAAACCATATGCCATCATCATTTTTATTTAAATAATGCACATCACCCATGCGTTTATCTAATCGTCCCATGAAGACCGCTACATCATAATTAGCCTTAGTCATGTTTAATATAGTTTTACCTGCATTAGATAAAGTTTTTTCTTCAATATTTACCAATTTATAATTAACAGCATCTTCATTATTGCCAAAGATATTATTAATTATATTATTACCTGGTCGATTTTCTGTTAACAAATCACTATTATCACCATTATTATATAATGTATTTTCTCCATTATTCACATCATAATCTTCTGAAGCTATTTGGTATTTAATATTAAAAAATCCATCATTATACGCTACTGCATTTTTAAAAACTTGCTTATTTTTATCACCAACTGTAGCAAAACGTAAACCATTTTGCCCTATATCATTTTTAGTTACAGCATTTACTAAAATAACATTATAATTTCCTGTGCCTGAATTTAAATAAACCATATCTGTATTTTGTCTATTGCCATTTAAATTCATCACAAAATTACTATCGCCATTAAATTCTTTAACCATTAAACTATGTGGTTTATTTTCTTTATTATATCCCACCATATCAATAATGTTATTTTCTTTAGTATTAATCTTAGAAATAAAACTTTGCCCTACTACATTCCATCTAGATTTATTATTAAAATCTATACTTATATTACCTGCCAAATTTTCTTGTTTTAAATTTCGATTATTTAAATCCGCTAAATAACTATAATCATTTATATTTCCTGCAATTAAACTATTATTTCCTATATCTAAAGAAATATTTCCTTGATTTTCAGCTAAAATATTACCTTCGATAATCAATCCTGAAACATCATCATTACTATTTGATACATTCAATTTTATTAGCCCATTATCTTTAGCTATAATATCTCCTTTAATCACACTATTTTGACCAAATGATGCTGTAATTATTCCCTGATTTAAATTGTTCATATCGTTATTTGCTAGTAGCGCTACTTGTTGAGAATTGGCTTGTATAATACTAGTTCCCATAATATCAATATTGCCATCATCTGCCCAAATAACACTTTGACCATTATCATTTTTTAGATAGTTTACTTTACCTTGGATTTTTGTATTAGCTTTATTTTCTGCATGTACTAATCCATCAATAGAATTATTTTCACTAGCTATTATTTCAATATTGCCACCATCAATATTATCTATAGCCGTATTAGCATTTATAATATTATCTTTTCCTATAATTCTTACTATTGTATCTGTTCTTGTAGTAGCAATATCTTTATCAATATTATTTTTATTTACAGAAATAGCAGTATCATTAGCTTTTATATTATTTTGCCCTTTATTAGCATTTATAGAAATATTACTACCATTATTTGCTTCAATAGCTATTCCTTGGGTTACTTCTATGCTATTATTTCCTGACTGACTATTGATATTTATAGCTGAATTATTGCCACTTATTCCATATCCATTATCTACATATACAATATTATCTGCATTAATAGCATTTAAATTTACTTGACTATTTTCCTTAGTATAAATACCAAATTCTTGAGCTTTTATAGTATTACTATCTGTAGCTTGAAGATTTACGATTCCATTATTTACAGTAGAAATACCTTTTGTAGCTTCTATTGTACTTTTATCACCTTGTACTAATACATTAGCGTTATTAGACTCTATCGCATTATCTTTATCATTTTTTAAATAATTTATTTTGCCTTGGATTTTTGTATTAGCTTTATTTTCTACATTTACTAATCCATCAATAGAATTATTTTCACTAGCTATTATTTCAACATTACCGCCATCAATATTATCTATAGCCGTAGTAGCATTTATAATATTATCTTTTCCTGCAATTTTTACTGCTGTATCCGTACTTATAGTCGTAATATCTTTATCAATATTATTCTTATTTACAGAAATAGCAGTATCACTTGCTTTTATATTATTTTGCCCTTTATTGGCATTTATAGAAATATTACTACCATTATTTGCTTCAATAGCTATTCCTTGGGTTACTTCTACACTATTATTTCCTAATTGGCTATCAATATTTATAGCTGAATCATTGCCACTTATTCCATATCCATTTTCTACATATACACTATTATTTGCATTAGTAGCATTTAAATTTGCTTCTCCTTGCTCTTTAGTATAGATACCAAATTCTTTAGCATTAATTACATTACTATCTGTAGCCTGTAATTTAACTTCAGATTTATTTATGCTAGAAATACCTTCTATACCTTCTATTACATTTTTGTTAGCTTGAGCTAATACATTAGATTGACTGGATAATATTGCAATACCTTCATCAATTTTAAAGTAATTTTCACCTTTATTAGCCTTTAAATTGACCTGACTATTATCCATTAAGCTAATTCCTATATAATTACTAGTAAAGACATTATTACCATTCAAAGCATTTAAATTAATATTACCATTAGAAAAACTCAATATTCCTGTTCCTACAGCATTTACAATATTATTATTAGCATTTAATGTTATATTACTTTTTTTGCTATCTGCATAAGAAACATGTATACCTGTATAATCAGATGTAATAATATTATAGTCTTTAGCATTTAAATAGAGTGTTCCATTATCATTAACTTCTATGCCTGTGCTGTCAACATCACCTAAAGCTTTAATTACATTAGAACCCGCACTAGCTGTTATATTTACATTACTAAGTTCACCAGAAACTTCTATACCTGTAGATTTTGTATTTACTACATTATTTTTACTATTTATATTTACACTTGTTTCGTCATCTGTATTATTTTCATTGATAACAAAAATTCCATAAGAATGATTTCTGCTGCTATTATCATTTGTATTTATAATTAGATCGCCATTATTTACAATATCAACTTTACTGCCCTGGTTTAGATTATCATAAACATATACTCCATAGTTATCAAAACCTCTACCACTAATAGTAGAATTGATGTGCATATTTTCTTGATTATTTATATTTAATTGGCTATTTTTTACATTAATTCCATAATTATTAAATAAACTTTATTTATAACTAGCAGTTATAGTAGAATTAATATTTATATTTTCTGCGTTTAATGTAAGTACACTATTATTTT
>ONZX01001561.1_pt1 | contig 11168 bp, 7 predicted proteins | sample 1671831 | NCBI WGS metagenome assembly ONZX01 (sample SAMN06348197, study PRJEB24527) | human gut metagenome | reverse complement strand
TCTGTAGAAATCTTATCCAGTTTCTTCTCAGACTTTGAAGTATCTGTAATCATCATCATATTAAAATAGCCATCGATGATTGTCTGTGAAATATCAAGAATGTTAATTTTATTTTCTGCAAGATAGGTACATACCTTTGCAATAATTCCCACTGTGTCCTGTCCTACTACGGTGATAATCGTTTTTTTCATTTTAAATGTTCTCCTTTTTCACTCTCAAAAATTCCAAGCGTATTTTTTATGTTTTATCTTACTGCATTTTGCTGCATTTTACAACCTGTTTTCTATCTAAAATTTTTCTATACGGTTATCAGTTCAGATGCACGGTCTCTGTGCGCAACAGATATTTTGAAATCCGAAGATTTCCATGGATTTTCTCCCATCGTCACCTCTAACCGGACAGTCTCATATGCAAGTTCTGCATAATTATTTTCCTTACTGAGATGCCCTAAAATAACCGTATTGAAATGGTCATGGAGCACTTCTCCCAAAAGCTGACCGGACAGTTCGTTAGAGAGATGTCCTTTTTTCCCAAGAATTCTCTGTTTTAACGGATACGGATAACTTCCAACCTGCAGCATATGTACATCATGATTTGCTTCCAGTAAAAGCACATCCAGATTTTTTATTTTATCAATCATGTTTTCATCATATGTGCCAAGATCCGTCACTACCGCCGCCGTTTTCTCCTCATTTTTTATCTTATAGGCCACCGGATCTGCCGCATCATGTGAGATTGAAATCGGTTCAATCAAAAGATCCCCGATTTCAAAAGGCTGATCCGGCGTGATCGCATGAAATAAAGATTCCTCTATTTTGCCGACTGACTTTGTATTTAAAATAGCATCTATCGTACCCTGCGTGGCATAAATCGGAAGTCCGTAACGCCTGGCGATCACGCCAAGTCCAGAAATATGATCGATGTGTTCATGAGTTACAAGAACCCCCTGCATCTCTTCTGTTTTCAAATCGATCGAATTGAGTCCGTTTTCAATTCGTTTTCCACTGATCCCCGCATCGATGAGTACATGATTTTCATCTGATCCCACACAGATACAGTTTCCACTGCTGCCGCTTGCTATGCTGCATAATTCCATTTTTTTAATTCTCTTTCCATCTAAGTTCGATTGTATCTCCGGTCTTTAAGACTGCAGAATACGATGCATTCTCACCATTTAAATTGGTAATGATTGCTCTGCCATTTGAGGCAGTAAGATCAAATTCGTAGAAATCAAAAATATCTACAAATATATACTGTGGTTTTCCGGTAAGTTTTACCGGCTGTCCGTTGATGTATACCAGAACCATGCTGCCGTCTTCCTCTGCAGCTGGCGAACTGTTTTCTTCTGCTGTAACTTTTTTCACTGCTTCAGCCATGCCGTCAGCATTCTCCTCTGTTACATCTGTTTCATCCATGCCTGCTGCATTCTCTCCTGCAACAGATCCATTAACGCCTGCTGTACTGTCTGTAATCGTTTTGCTCTCCTCTACCGTAGCGGCATCATCTGTAACTGCAGAATCCTTTTCTTTTGCGCCCGCATTGCCGGCATCGTCTGTATCCTCCGCAGTCACAGCATTGTGTACTTCAGGATTCTGAACTTCTGCGCCATCTGCCTCTGCGCTCATTTCCGTGTCCACAATATCCGGTATCTCTTCTTCCTTATATTCCCCGACAGTCGGTGTTTGAACTTCTTCCTGCTCTACCGGCTGAAAGGACGGTTTGCCATAGGAACGCACTGTCCACTCGATTGTAAAGTTTTCATAGATCAGTGAGTCGAGCGTTGCACGACGGTTGTTTACCAGAATCACATGCTCCACATTCACTTCCACATCCATAAATTCTGCAAGCTGGCCTACTGTGTAAAAGCTTCTTGTTTCTACCTGGTCTCCCTCCTGGATCTGGTAGGAAGGAAACTCTAATTTACCGTTGACCTCTAAGAATTTCGGGCATCTTATAATATTTCCATTAACCACAAAGGCTACGGAATCTGTCGTATATTCCTCTAACTGATCTAATGTGCAGGTTGCCGGCTTGCCAGCCGTAGATGGCTCAATGATAATCTCACAATTCGGCTCTAATGCCGCATTGAGATTTGTTGGTCTGTCATTCATATAAACTGCTGCTGACTCTCCCTGCTCTCCACGAATGATACGTTTTGCTCCATTTACAAAAAATGTAAGTTCCGGTCCACGTTTCGGGAAAAGATCCTCATTCGGAAAACCTGCCTGCAATGCGGCATCCACGATCGTTAATCCATCATTATCATATAATTTGAGGCGCTCTCCATTGAAACGCACCATAATAAATCCGTTTCTCTGTTCATAATAATTCAGACAGATTCCAATCGGCGTAACAAGCAATGGATCCTTCTTGATATCCTGCTGTTCAAATACCACTTCCTGCAGTACTTCTTCACCACGCAGTGCCACTCGTACGTCCGGAAGATCTAATTTCTCTGCAAGCATTTTCGTATAACCATGGATCTTACCGCCACCGCCAACGATAAATGCTGCGCTGACAGTCTGGTCGCCATTCAATTCTTTGATTTTCGCAGCTACCGCAGTCGTCATCTCATCCACTACCGGCGCAGTCAGCTCCCACACTTCTTTTGCCGGAATCTTATGCTCGATCAGCATGATATCTTTATAAGTGATCTCCTCTTCTGTTGTACTCTGCAGCTTGATATATTCAGCCGTTTTAAAATCAACCAGATAATTCTGTACGATCAGTTCGGTCAGCTCATCTCCCGCAAGAGGGATCATACCATATGCAATGATGCTTCCGTCTTTGGTAATGGAAATATCGGATGTTCCCGCTCCGATATCGACTAAAGCGATATTCAGCAGACGATAACTTTCCGGAATTGCGACGTTGATCGCCGCAATAGGCTCCAATGTCAGATTCGCCACTTCAAGCCCGGCCTGATTTACGGCTGCATAAAGTCCATCCACTACATCCTCCGGCAGAAACGTTACAATGATGTCTTCGCCGATACGGTCCGCTTTGTGGGATTCAATGTTTGAAAACGGTTCATCATTTAAGAAGTATTTGACCACGGAATATCCAACACAGTAGAACTTGTAGTTGGTATCATTCATTTCCTGTAAAATTTTCTGCGCTTTCTCAATTCCAAGCAGATCCAGTGTATGAATGTCTTCCCCGGTAACTACGCTCTCCTCCGGATAATCGTAACTGATACTCGTTGTAACTGTCTTAAGCACACGGCCTGCGGCAGCGATACATACCTCCGTCAGCGTTTTTCCGATCTGTTTTTCCAGCTGTTCTTTTACTTTTCTTATCGTCCCTGATACACGCCCGATATCGTGGATCTGTCCATCTAACATTGCTCTCGTATCATGCTGCATGATATACTGAGCAGTAACGATAAACTGATCTTCGGTACGGTAACCTACCGTTCCTACCACATTTCTCGTTCCAATATCAAGTCCGAACACCAATGGCTGTTCCATGTCTTTTCCGTCGCTCATCTGCAGTATCTCCTACTCATTTTCCATATTTGTGATTGCCAAATCAATCTGCCTTATGGCATCTTCCACCGTTCCATTATTATCGATCACCACTTTACATTGTTTCCGGTAAACCGCTTCCTGTAACTGACTGTCAAAAATCTGCTGTACTTTCTCCGGGGAATATCCGCGCGATCTCATAAGGCGTTCTTTTCTTATATCCTCTCTGGTATAAATATACCAAAGTTCGTCACAAATTTCATCATAATGTTCTTCAATCAGCAATGCTGCCTCTAAAACCAGGATTTTCAGCACTCCATTTTCCCGCTCTGTATCCGCAACAGTTCTGATATATTTTTTGACTGCCGGATGTACGATTCCGTTTAATGCATCCCGTTTCTTTTCATCTGAAAAGATGACTGTTGCTAACTTTTTCCGGTCAAACGAACCATCTTCATTCCAGATATCCTCATCCGAAAACATGTCTTTTAATTTCTGATAACATTCTGTCCCGGGCAGCATCAGCTCATGCGCGATTTCATCCGCCAACATGACTTTTACACCATCTTTTGTTTCAAGATAATGAAGTATTTCTGATTTTCCCGCACCGACGCCGCCGGTAATTCCGATAAATTTCATCCGTTCCATGCTCCCCGCATCCATTTTTTCTCTCGTACCATCCGGACATATGCAGTCCAACGCATCATCCCTCATAAATGATGACAGATCTTTATTTTGCCTCATACCAGTTTTTGCCGACATGTGCATCAATTTCAAGTGTGACCGCAAGATCTGCCGCTCCATGCATCTCTTCCTCGAGAATCTTTCGAACCGCATCCTCTTCTTCGATCGCCGTCTCCACTAAAAGCTCATCATGCACGGTTAAGATCAGGCGTGACTTTAGATTTTCTTTTAACAGTCTGTCATGCACGCGTATCATTGCGATCTTGATGATATCTGCCGCAGTTCCCTGAATCGGGGAGTTCATGGCAACGCGCTCTCCAAAGGAACGCTGCATAAAATTGCTGCTTGAAAGTTCCGGTACCGGACGTCTTCTTCCAAACATGGTCGTCACATAACCTTTTTCTTTCGCCTCTGTCACGAGTCCGTCTAAAAATGTCTTGATCTTCGGGTAAGTCTCAAAATAACGCTCAATATACTCTGCAGCCTCTTTTTTGCTGATGCTTAGATCCTGGCTCAGCCCAAATGAACTGATTCCATATACGATTCCGAAATTGACTGCCTTGGCATTGCGTCGCTGCAGGTCTGTCACTTCATCAAATGGAATGTGAAATACCTGGGACGCTGTGATCCTGTGGATATCCTGTGCCTCCCGGTATGCTTCAATAAGCTTTTCATCCCCGGACATATGTGCTAAGACACGAAGTTCAATCTGGGAATAATCAGCGTCCATAAACTCAAATCCCTCTTTTGGAACAAATGCCTTGCGGATCAGTCTTCCAAGTTCAATACGCATCGGAATATTCTGCAAATTCGGTTCCGTGCTGCTCAATCTTCCGGTAGCTGTGATCGTCTGATTAAAACTGGTGTGGATCCTGCCATCTTTAGCGATATAGTTTACCAATCCGTCCGCATAAGTGGACTTTAACTTGGTAAGCTGACGATACTCTAAAATATCAGAAACGATCGGATATTCCGGTGCAAGGCGGTCTAACACATCCGCCGCCGTGGAATAACCGGTCTTTGTTTTCTTTCCATACGGCATGGACAATTTTTCAAATAAGATCACTCCGAGCTGTTTTGGAGAATTGATATTAAACTCTTCTCCCGCTTCCTCATAGATCTGCTTTTCCAGTTCAGCGATACGCACTGCAAGTTTGTCCCCATACTCCGTGAGCGCCTCCCTGCACGCAATGATACCCTCATTTTCCATATCGGCAAGAGTAAATACGAGCGGCATCTCGATTTCCGTAAACAGATGATCCATGCCCTCTTCCTTTAAGTCTGTCTCCAGCGTCTTTTTCGATGCCTGTGCCACATATGCCATATAGCATACATAATTTAAAAATGCTTCCGGTGCATCTTTCATTGCCTGCTCTATGGTCAGTTTTCCAAGAAGATCTGCCTTTGACGGTATCATCTGTCCCATATAGTCTTTTGCAATATCCTCATATGGATACTCATTTTTCAGCGGATTCAGAAGATATGCTGCAAGCACACCGTCAAAAAGATTCGACAGGCCAATATTGCCGTTTACCTGTCGCTCCAGTAAGCCAAGCGCCGCAAGCTGCGGTTTTAAATCCAGTGTCGCATAGGACGCAGCCTCACTTGCGGTAAACATGGAAAGAATCTGCTTTGCCGGAAGATTTTCCCCTGCTTTTATGAAAAAGGTTTATTCCTCTCCAGTTGAAATGGCAGCTCCAAGGCAGCACTCCACTGCATCATTTTCTGCACTTTCTACGATGCCGGACGGTTCACTGTCTGCCCCCGGCATATCTCCTGCCGCAAACAGATTCATCTGCCCGTCCTCTTCCTCGTGGCTGTCTTTCTTTTTGCTTCCGGGAACAATATAAAAACCACAGTTTCTGCCACGAAGCTTCGCAAATACTTTCTCTGCCTCCTTACGGTCTTCCACAAGTTTAAAATGTTCTGCCGCCTGATTTTTTGGAGTTTCCACCGCAAAACGATTCAAAAGATTTTTAAACTCTAACCGTTTGCAGAGCAGGTATGCCTCCTCCGTGTACAGGCTGGAAATACCATTAAGTTTTGCACCGGAAAGATCATAATCAATGTCCGCATGGATCTCGATCGTCGCAAGCGTCTTACTCATCTGTGCCAGGTCATAATACTCTTTTAAATTTTTGCTTGCACGGGGTGGCTTTAATTCGTCCACATGTGCATAGGCATTTTCAACACTTCCATACTGTGCAATGATTGCTGTTGCCGTCTTTTCACCGATTCCCGGTACTCCCGGAATATTGTCTGCCGTATCGCCCATCAGCGCCTTGACATCGATAAACTCGATTGGCGTCACCTGATATTTTTCCTTTACCTCAGCGGCATTGTAATCCTCGATCTCCGTGCCTGTGCGCTTTGTTTTCGGGATACGGATCTTAATATGATCCGTTGCAAGCTGTAAGAGGTCACGGTCACCGGATACCACTGAAACTGTCAGTCCTTTTTGTTCACTCTGTTTTGCAATGGTTCCAAGCAGATCATCCGCCTCATAGCCGCCTTTTTCGATCGTAGTGACTCCCATCGCTTTTAACATTTCTTTCATGAGCGGAACCTGTTCCCGCAGTTCCTGTGCCATCGGCTTTCTTGTGCCTTTGTATTCTGCGAACATTTTATGGCGAAAAGTCGGTTCTGACACATCAAATGCAACCGTCAGATAATCCGGCTGCTCTTCCTCTAAAATCTTGAACATAATGTTTAAAAAACCATAGACCGCATTCGTGTGCAGTCCTTCCGAATTTGTCAAATCCGGAATTCCGAAAAATGCCCTGTTCAAAATACTGTGCCCATCAATCAATACCAGCTCTTCGCCCATTGTTCTCTCCATTCTTTGTCTGTTAGATTGCTCTTGTGTAGCGTTTCAGCCACTCATTTTCTTCCGCCGTCATATACGGAGAAATGGTATCATATACCATCTTATGATAATCATTTAACATTTTCTTCTCACGCGCACTTAACAGATCCGGGTCAATCGCATCGAGATCGATCGGTGCATAGGTGATATTCTCAAATTCCATGAACTGTCCATATTCGTTTTTTTCTGCCTTACGGCATACCAGTTCATTTTCGGTACGGATACCGTATTTACCCTCTAAATAAACGCCCGGCTCGTCGGTCGTGATCATGCCCTCTTCTAAGACACCGTTGTCATGGCGCTCCGGTACGACTCTCCAACGGAAGCCGTTCGGTCCCTCATGTACATTTAACACATAACCAACGCCGTGTCCGGTGCCGCATTTATAGTCAATGCCCATCTCCCAGAGTGGACCGCGGGATAAAATATCCAGGTTCAAACCGGTACATCCATATAAAAACTTCGCATGCGCAAGGTTCATATTCGAACGGCAGACGGTCGTAAAGTGCAGACGCATCTCATCTGTGATCGGGCCAAGTGCCATGGTTCTTGTGATGTCTGTGGTTCCCTCAAAGTAATGTCCGCCGGAATCCACAAGTAAAAATCCCTCCGGTTTTAACTCAGCGTCTGACTCCGGTGTTGCAGCATAATGCATCATCGCCGCATTGGCTCCGTAAGCACAGATCGTGTTGAAACTTAACTCAATAAAGTTATCCTGCTCTCTTCTTCTCGCCTCAAGATAGTCAGAAGCAGAGATCTCCGTCATCGGGATCTTTCCGATATTGGTCTTGAGCCAGTACATAAATTTGGTAAAGGCAACACCGTCTTTTACATGTGCAGCTCTGGTGTTGTCTACCTCTGTCTTATTTTTTACAGCTTTCATAAGTTCCGTCGGGTTTGGTTTATCCACAACTTTGATTGCTTTATCAAGACTGTTCACGATACGGTAGTTGACCGTCCCGCGGTTCATCAGCACGACTGCGTCTGCCGGAATCTCCGGTACATAATCGTAGATCGCATCATACGGCTTTGTCGTGATATGGTTTTCCTCCAGGTAAGCACGGATCTTATCATCCACTACTTCCTCCTGTAAAAACCAGATACACTCTGTCTCGTTCAGCACAAGATAGGATAATACGACCGGCACATAATCAATATCGTTGCCGCGGATATTTAAAAGCCATGCGATATCGTAAAGAGATGTCAGAATATGAACATCTGCACCGTTCTCCTTCATAGCTTTCCTAAGATCTGCGATCTTATCCGCAGTACTCTTTCCGGAATATTTTTCCTCCAAAATAAATAAAGGCTGTTTGGACAATGCCGGACGATCCTCCCAGATCAGATCGATCAGGTCTTCTGTCACATGCATGGACACATTTTTTTCTGCTGCAATCTTTTCCAGTTTGCCGCCCCAGGTACCGTTTACAACACGTCCGTCAAATCCGAGACATCCGCCCTCTTTTAATCGATCCTTTACAAATTCATCGACTGTCGGCACGCCCTCTTCGCCCATGCGGTAGAGTGTGACTGTGCTGTCTTTCAGCTGATTCTCTGCCTGTACAAAATAGCGTCCGTCCGTCCAGAGCCCTGCCTCATCCAAAGTGATAACGGCAGTTCCCGCAGAACCGGTAAATCCGGTAATAAACTTTCTCGCCTTAAAATGATCTCCTACATATTCTGATTCGTGAAAATCAGCAGTCGGCACAACGTATACCGTGATGCCTCTCTTTTCCATCTCCGCACGCAGTGCCTTTAATCTTTCCTGTATCATTCTATTATTTCCTCTTTCTTATATATTTCTAATATCACACCCGTTTGTCAGGCATCCGTATACTCAAAGAACTTCGTATCGATCTCCGGGTAAGAACGTTTCAATGAGATCGGTCTTCCGGAACGGTTCAAAAAGCAATGGGAACTCTTTCCGGTCGTGCGGAGTTCTCCGGTCTCCTTGTCTGTCATCCGGTATTCCACATCCATCTTGATACCATTATAGCGTGTGATCTTCGTCTCGATCACGACCGTATCATCAAAATGTACCATACTGTGATACTCGCAGGATACAGAGAGCACCGGACTGATAATCTCCATCTCCTCCATCTGTTTATAGCTGAGTCCGATCTGATCCATCAGATCCATCCTCGCTTCTTCCATCCATTTGATATAATTTGAATGATGGATGATTCCCATCTGGTCCGTCTCATAATATTTTGCATGATGCTCATATGGGCGGATTTTGATTTCATCGGCATTTTCATTATAAATTTCTATCTCTTTGTCTGACATATAAATCACTACCTTTCTCAAACTCCTCCAACGTATAGTATCTCACAGAAACGTTTTAATTTCAATGGTGCCTTTTTATCCATGCGATCAGTATCACGATCAGAATACAGGCAAGGGAAACCCCGGCTCCCACCATAAATCCCGGTGTCCGGTAGCGCAGCTCGACCGTATGTGTTCCTTCGGTAAGATATGTGCTGATAAACGCCTCACCAAACACTTCCGGATCCGTCTGTTCTCCATCAACATATAATTTCCATCCGGCATCATCCGCCACCGCAAAAATCAGTCGTCCTTCTTTTTTCACATCAATGGTTCCAGTGATTTTCGTATCGGAAAAGGAAGTCATCTCCATCGTCTGCTCATTTAACGTCTGATAAGCCGTATCTGCTGCATCGAGATTCAGGGCATATGCCGTAATATTCACTCTTTCTTCATTACTGTTTTTAATCCTCACTTGTGTGCCCGCCGTACAGTATCCAAGATCAAGTGTATAGCCATGCGAAACTTTTGTGAAAGACTTTGTCCTGCCGTCACTGATCTCTTCCGTCATGCTGTCCACAGTCGTCGATTCATAGGTTGCAAAAATGTATGCATCCTCCTGCACGTCAATCGTTGATTCCCCGACCACAGATTCGGACGGGATCTCCGTCAGCATCGGCTCATCTGCACCAAGAAGCTCTGCAAGTCTGTTCTGTGCCTCAATTTCATCTAAATCAGAATAATCCCACGCATCAATCACATCCTCATCCATCATAAAACCAAGTGGGAGCACATATTTATTTTCGTAAAGATACGTATTTCCGCTCTCTGCCACAAGGGTGCGGATCGGGTTTGCTTCCATTGCGTTATCAGCGATCACATAGCGCAGGGACATCATTGCTGATAACAGCGGTGTTGCCCCGTTTACACAGTAGAAATTCTTGCCGCCTTCCATTCCGACTGCCTGGTAAAAATGACTGACATCCAGATTCATCAGCGATGAAAATTGCGTTGCGGAACGATATCCATACAGCGCCGCATCATTTTTCGTTTTGCGCTCTAATTCTTCCGTGCGGTAAAATAATATGCCCTTATCCTGTGCCTGATTTTCCGCCTCTGCAAGCACTGCATGATAGTCATCCATGGATTTCACATAGGCAGTCCTGCTCGTCGTATCAAATCCGGTCACATTGTAGTTAAAAAATAATTCTAAAAGCATCGCTGCACAGCCAAACGAGAGCATGATTTTTTTCAGTTCTTCCCTGGTCGCCTTTTTGATCTTTCCAATCTTTTTTACCACATCTTCCAGGATACATTCCTCCGCATAAAAATAGATCAGCAGCACCACAATATAGCTGCCCAGAAATACATAAGTTGCCGTTGCCGCGCTCTCTCCTAAGATCGTCCCATCGGAAAAATGACAGGAAACTGCCATCAGACCAACCGATGCCACTCCCGCTGCGATCACATCTAAAAATCTCGTTCCTTTGAAATGCAAAAATGCCTCGTAGGATACCGCAAGCATCAGAAATGCATATAAAAAGGTCTGTCTGCCCGGCAGGGAATCCGGGAAGTGCATGCCATGCCAGATGAAATCAAGTATATTATTCGAAAAACTGATGACAAAAAATGCTGCCAGAAGTCCGCGTGAAAGCTTCTTTTTCCAGGAGATCTCACGGTTGAAAAGATACAGTACAAACAAAAGAAGCACAAATACGCCACAGTAAATATTCGGCCAGTGGTCTTTGCCCGTATAAGGTTCTGTCATCACCGAGTGTCTCCCCAGCTCTGCAATGATGTTAAAATACCATTCCATTGTATCCGGAAATGAAATATTCTGTGAGCCGCTCGCTCCAAGGGTGATCGCCTCAGGAATGAGATCGGAA
>ONZX01001553.1_pt1 | contig 11210 bp, 10 predicted proteins | sample 1671831 | NCBI WGS metagenome assembly ONZX01 (sample SAMN06348197, study PRJEB24527) | human gut metagenome | reverse complement strand
CAGATCAAACCGTCCTTTTCCATCTTGGAAAGACTGCCATACATGGTCCCCGGTCCAAGTACCACTTCATTTGCTGTCAGTTCTTTTACCTTCTGTACGATCCCATAACCGTGATTCGGGGTACGAAGACATAATAGTATATAAAAACTCGTCTCCGTCATGGGAACGTAAACTTTCTTTATATGTGCATCCATAAGCATTCCCTTTCAGTGCGATATATCGTACTTCGATACTTGCATTATATCGCACTGTGATATATTTATCAATACAGTAATACAGTTATCATAAAAAAACCAGAAAATCAGTGTGTCCATTACTGATCTCTGATTTTTTATTTACAGATAATATATCACATGCTCTCTAATAGTGTCCTACAGAAGCATAAACTGATACAGCGTATTTTTATGGTTCTTTAAATAATCTTTGCATAAGAATCCATACTTGCATCGACTTTCATTATCAACTTACACATATCAAATTTCTTTTCATAGGTTATAACTTATATTCTATTTTAATTTTCAAAGTATACCATATCCCATGATCGTTCCGTTATTGATATCATAGCTTCTCTGGTTCACGGCATTACTGGAGTTTCCTTCCACGGTGTATACGGTACTGCCTTCGGTTTTCTCCACGATTCCCACATGGTCTGAGGTTCCGTCCCCGTTCCAGTCAAAAAAGATCAGGGTTCCGGGTGCTGGGGAATATCCCCGGCTTTTCCACTTTCCCTTGCTCTGGAACCATGCGATTCCATCATCGCACAGGGAGAATTTTGGCATCTTGCCGCTCTTGATGAGTCCTGCCTGATCCCCACACCAGCTGGCAAAGCAGGCACACCATGCCACATGGCTGTCAAAGCCATACCACGACCAGAACTTCTGGCCTCCCTCATTTCCAAGCTGGGTAAGTGCCACCGATACGATCTGGCCGTTGCCTCCAAACAGGCCGGCAAACAATCCGCCGCTGGAATAATACCGCAGGACATGTGGGACGTACTCTGGGTCGCCATAGGCACTCCATCCATGCGAAGCCGCCTGCTCGTTGGAAAACTGCAGGGCATTTTCGGCACTGTAACCGCCATACTTCCGTATCGCCCACGTTATGTATCCGTTGCCGTAGTTATATCCTTGCAGGGACAGTTTCAGCTTATCCATATCCTGTGGACTGGTGCATCCGGCTTCCTTCAGGCAGTCTGCATAATACTGGATTCCTACCTGTATGGAGTAATCTGCGTCCTGGATGGCATTGGGACTGTTGGAGTACCTGGTGTTGTATGGGCACTCACTGCTCTGCATGGGATCGGTTCCCCGGCCGCCGGATTCCTGCATCATGATCGCCTGTATCACGGAAACGTATTCGGGGATTCCGTACTGGTTGGCATATTTCTGGATAGCTGTTGTATAGGAAAGGACTTCCTGACTCAATGCTTCGTTGCTCTCTGAGCTTCCTGAAAATGCCGCACCGCCAATGATTCCGACCATGATAACCAATAAAAGAACGATAACTGCTCCGGCGGCTCCCAGTGCAGCCATCATGGACTGCACGGTTTTCGCTGCCGCTTCCACGGCGGCTTTGGCTGCCTTGAAGGTATTCTGCCCTGCCCTTGCCGTTTTCTGCATCCGGCGGACGTTGTTGGACGTCTGCATGGCAGCTTTCTTCGCCGCCTGCTTCGCTGCCCTTCGTTCCATCTGCTTCTGCATCCGGGCTGTCAGGGCGTTGGAGCTGGCCGCACGGAGCTTCTGCTCTGGCTGGACGCTGATCTTCGCAGACTGGGGAGCCGTCTTGATGATACGCTTCTGTATGGTTTTCGGCTCCGGCTGTTTCCTTGGTTTTTCTTTAATCCGAATGGTTTCCGGCTGTTTCTGTCGGATGGCGGTCTGCCTTACTGTATCTTTTGCTTCCTTCTTCCGGCTCTGTTCTCGGATGGAGAGCTGCTTCATTTCTGCTATTTCCTGTCTGTTCTGGATTCTTGGTGTCTCCCTGGCAGCCCGGATCTTCTGCTCTTTCGTTTTGACGGCATCTGAAACCACCTTTTGCCGCTGGGCTTCCTGGATCTGTACCTCCTGAGCTTCCCGGCTGGCAGGATTGGCGGTCTGTGTGTCCCCTGTTCCTCTGGCGGTTTCTTTCTCCGCTTCTTTTTTGCCAGCGGCTCTCTGTTTGATCTTCTCGTAGGAAGTCTGTGCGGCTGTCTTTCCGGCTCTGGTTACAGTTCTGCCTGTCTTTCTTGCAGCCCATTCCTCTGCGGATGTGACTTTCCCACTGGCATATTCGGATGGGGACTGTTCTCCCATGTCATTGTCCCTGGCATTTGCGATGGTCTGGGATTTTTCCTTGCTCTCCAGTATGGCCGTCCGCATCAGCTCCTTGGGGATTCTGGAGGCAGGATTTTTGGTCTTTGGTTTTGTTGTAACTTCTTTGGTTTTGATATCCTTCATCTCTCACCTCCAGTCTCGGCTTGTCCCGCTCTTACGCTTCGCCCGGCTTGGTCGTCATCAGGCGGTACAGTTTTGTATTTCTTGGAAACGAATTTTCAAATGGCACCAGATTTCCGGAACAGCGGATCAGACCATGGCCGGCACCCACATTGGTGATGTAGGATAACTGGTTGTCTGAAATATTCAGAAGTGCCGCCAGCTCGTCCCGGTCGGTGGTGGCCTGATTCAAAAGGATCAGGAACTCACTGTTCGCCAGCATCAGGCGGGCGGTATCGGATTTCAGAAGTTCCTCTACGTTCTGGGTAAGCCCGGTGACAAATCCGGAATACTTACGGATACGCTTGTACAGGCGGTAGAAAAAGTCCGCACTGTATTCGTAGCGGAACAGCAGATAAAACTCATCCGCAAAGATCCATGTCGTTTTTCCCTTCTTCCAGTTCTGGATCACACGGTTGAAAATAGAATCCAGTGTGACCAGCATGCCAAGGGGCATCAGCTGTTCGCCCAGCTCCCGAATATCATAGTCGATGATACGGCTCTTCGTGTTGACATTGGTTTCCTGGGCAAAGGTGTTCAGACTTCCGTTGATAAACAATTCCGAAGACAAGGCCAGTCCTCTGGCTTCTTCCTCCGGCTGGAGCATGAGCTGTCGGTACAGGTCTTTCAAAGTCGGCACCTGCCCTTTGTAACCGCCCCTCATATAATCCCGGTACACATCTGCGGTGCAGCGGTCGAGGATGGATTTCTCCTTTGCCGAAAGGTTTCCGGCTCCGACAAGTTGCTCAAACAAGGACAGGATAAATTCTGACTTCTCAATGAGCGGGTTGCGGTCATTGCCATAGGCGGAATCCATGTCCAGTGCATTCAGATGAGTATCCGAGGTTGCCGAGATCCGGATAACCTCTCCGTTTAAGGCTTCCACCAGAGAAGCAAACTCCGACTCTGGATCAAGGATGAGGATGTCATCTTCCGTGGAAAGGGCAAGGTCTACGATCTCCTCTTTTGCTGAGAAGCTCTTTCCCGAACCGCTGACACCCAGTCGGAAAGAGTTGCCATTTAACAGTTTCCTTCGGTCTGCCACCAGCATATTTTTGCTGACTGCATTCTGCCCATAATAGATGCCGCCCGGCTGCATGATCTCCTGCGTATGGAATGGAATCAATACGGCAGTGGACTCTGTGGTAAGGGTTCGCACGGCATCGATTTTCCGCAGGCCATACGGCAGGACGGTATTCAGCCCATCGACCTGTTGCCATTTCAGGGTTGCCATCTGGCAGAGATGTTTTCTGGCAATGGAATACAGGGTTTCCGTATCAGAATCTAACTGCTTCTTGCTGTCTGCCATATGTACCATCGTCAAGATACCGAACATCATTCTCTGATCCCTGGTGGTCAGGTCATCCAGCATCTCCTTGGTTTCTTTTCGCTGCAGCTCCATATCGTAAGGAACCACGGCAGAAAAGTTATTGTTTGCATTCTGGCGCCTCTGCCAGTTGGTGACATTTGTCTCTACGCCCAGCAGTCGGTTCTGGATCTCCCTCACTGCTTCGTCTGTCGGTACCGGGATGATGTCAATGGATAGCATCAGGTTTCTGCCAAGTCCGCACAGCTCCGATACCATCTCGTCTTTTACATAGCTGGCGTAATCTTCCATAAAAAGGACTCTGCCATATTGCTCACCCAGTTTAAACTGATCATTGTGGAATTCCATCGTGTCCGGGCAGATCCAGTCTTTGAAGCTGTGTCCTTTTTTCGCAAAGGCTTTCATGTCAAACGGGAAACTCTGCGGAACGTCTGCCTTGAAAAAGTCTCGGAAGATCTGGAGCCTCTGTTCTGCATCCAGTTCTTCCCCGATGGAGGACAGCTTGGCCAGATGGGTGATGATATCTGTTCCCACACGGGCGAAATAGGTTCTGGCTTCATCGATATTTTTCTTGTGAACGCTGACGGTCAGATAGCGTTCCTGATAGATGCTGTTGTTGGTACCGGAGATTTTGGACAGGAGCATGTCGTTGTACTCCTTCCGGTATGCATCAAGCCCGTCCCCTTTCATCGGAATCAGCAGGGACTGCTCAAACTCTTCCTTGTTGATCTTGCGGTTGTTCAGGGTAATCTTCGCCGTACAGCCGGAATCCAGTGCATTTAAAAGCTCGGAATAATCCAGAAACATTTCTGTCTTGTCCGCTTTGCTGGCAATGGAATAGTTGATATCCGTAAACCGGAATGTCCGGGAATACTTGCTCTCCACCTGAAAAATACCGTCCGGCCAGATCTTGCGGATGGGGATTGCCTGCTGGACAGACCTCGGTACTTTAAATTTTTCTTTGTCCTGTTTCAGTGTCTGACTCAGGGTTTTAATCAAAGGCATCACCCCTTCCTTTTCGCTTCTTTGGTTTCTTCTGTTTCGTCCGCTTCTTCTCCAGAAGCTCCGCTCCGTTTCCCATCATTTTTTCACCCAGCCGCAGGCTCTCTTCCAGACAGGAAAAGTACAGGTTTTCCGACTTAAATACCAGCCGTTTCGGATACAGCAGTTCGGATTTGATGACTGTCCATGCAAACTGTTCTGCCGTCATGCCGTGGTAACGGAAAAAGCCGCAGGCCGCAAAGGGAGCCGCCCCAAGGATGCACAGCCATCCAGTTACCTGTTCCCCGGCATATTTCCGGGTGAGGAAATAAATCCCAAGGGCTGCCAGGATTGCCAGTACCGAAAATAAGCACTGCCGGAAACTTAACCCCCAGAACATTGACTCCTGATAGTCTCGGATTTCTTTATTCATTTTCACTTCCATGTTGTTTTCTACCTTTCTCTTTGTGATCTCTGTTTTTTCTTTGGTTTCTGTTTGGATGCATCCCCTTGCTGGGTGCCATTTCTTTCCATAAATCTTTTTGTTCCTTCCGGATCAAGCTCTGCCAGTTTTTTCAGGTCGAATGCAACCCTCTGGAAAATGCAGTAACCGGATGATGCGGTATCCGGCTGGATCGTTCCCAGCTTATACTGCTTTATAAAACGAAGCTTTTCTTTGCTGAAATTGTGGTCGATATAGGCTTCATTGATACCGCCCAGCGGAGCAAAGGGCAGGTTTACCGTAAGGTCTGCAAAGCTTTCCGGGCATCCATCTTCCATGTGGTAAAGCCCGATATAGAGATTGTCATCGTTCATGTAACTGTCTACCCGGAGAAATAATTTCTCCCGGCCATACTGCCAGTCGTAGCTCAGTGTCTTTGGTTCTTCCATTTTTTTGCCTCCTATAATCCCATGATCTCTTTTACAATCCGGTCAGATGCTTTCACTGCCCCGACCAGTACCAGTAAGTTAAATACCAGCTCCCCGATGTAATTCCAGACAATCGTCACAGCAGACAGGCTGGTATCCTCGACGGCCGGCGGACTCGCCGCAAACACCGAAAAGATGATGCAGGCCAGTGCGATGATGGCTCCTTCCAGACATACCCCGGCATAGGAACGGATAAAATTCTTTCCTACGGACTGAGTTGGCTCCCCGGCAAAGGTTGCCAGCGGGATCGGTGCGATGGCTGTGTACATATACAGCTTGAACATTCTTCCGTATACAGTCAGAATCATGACAAATGACAATACCGTAATCAGCAGGCTGCCCAATAGGGTTACGATCCACAAAGGGATGGATTCCAGCATCCCGACTGCTTCGATCTTGTCCACGATCTCTGAGGGCAGTTCCGTTACCGTTCCACCTGCCATCCCGGAATGAGACATAATGCTGGAGATGATCCCCTGCACAATGGAAAAAATTGCCGTCAGAAGTTCCATGCCGGACATGACGGCTCCCTGTGCCAGTGCGAAACGGATAAAGGCTTTCACTACATGTTCCGGCTTTTTCATATCCGTGAAGCTCCCACAGGTTTTCACCAGCCCTGCCGCAAAAAATAAGACCAGCAGGCCGTACCCGATGGCTCGGAGCCCTCCGTTGATGTTCGTCATTACGCTCCAGATCGCACCGCCCTTGAAATTTTCCGGGCTTTGCGTCAGCAGTGTCCAGATCTCGGCCAGCTTGTCACTCCAGGTCTGCAAGGCAGAATTTAGATTCTGTACGATCCAGTTATCACTCAAACAGTTTCACCTCCCATCCTCAAAAGTGAGCAGGGAGCCGGCATTTCGCATGGCTCCCCTTCTGGACTCTTCTCCTATCCCATGATCAGGTCCAGGATCTCTTTTGCAAAGGTAATGATGATACCGCCTGCCAGTGTCAGAAATCCGTTTGCCCTCTGGCTTGGATCGTGGCTCTTTAAGGACAGACCGACCTGCACGATACCAAATCCCAGCAGGATCAGGCCAATGGCGCGGATCAGGGAAAAGATAAACGTGGACAGGTTATTGACTACGGTCAGCGGATCGCCTGCGGCATAAACGCAGGTCGCCCCAATGCAGATTGACAGTACCATGACTGCATACAGAGCAAACAGTTTCTTCTGCCCTCTCTTCATCTTCAGCGGTGCGGTCTCTTTCCTGATTTCTGTGTGTTTCTTATTTTTCAGTAAATTCATTGGCATTCCTCCCATCAAAAAAGCTCCCCGATGATGTCCTCATCCAGAAGCAGTTCGTAATCGTCATATCTTGTTTCGTCAAATGTAAAATCGTCATGCGCCAGCGGTGCTTTCGCATAATTGAACGGGCCGGCACCTCCGTCCTCGGTATACCGGATGTTGGGATGCTTCATCAGGTCATACTTGGCATCCAGTATGGGCCGCTCCCCGCGGATAAACAGAAGTGCATTCTGGTTATCCAGCATACGGACTTCATCCGGCTGTAACAGCTCCCTTCCGCTCTGCTGGAAGTTGGTGGAGTAGCTGCCGGATTTTCCTTTGGTCTGCCCGTAGGTGTTGGTGTCTATGGTTTCTTTCCCCAGTAATTCTGATACATATTTGTGTGTCTCTTTTTCATTGCCGCCCAGGTACAAAAACTCATCGCAGTTGCCCACCAGACTTTCCCAGGAGTCCTTGAACAGAGCCTTTAGCTGGCTCATGTTCTGGATGATGATGCTGCAGTAAATGGAACGGGAACGGCAGGTTGCCAGGATCTTCTCAAACTCATTTGGCAGGGATACGTTTGGAAACTCATCCATGATGCAGTTGACCGGAACCGGGAGGGCACCGCCATGCACACGGTCTGCCATGTAATAAAGCGTCTGGAAAAGCTGGCTGTAGATCATGCCTACCAGATAATTCAAAGAGGTGTCTGCATCCGGGATACAGCAGAAAAGGGCAACTTTTCTTTCTCCCATGCTGGAAAGATCCAGTTCATCAGTATTGGTCAGCTTGGCGATCTGCGGCAGATTGAAGGCTGCCAGCCGGACACCTACACTGATCAGGATGGACTTGGCGGTCTTTCCTGCCGCCTGCTTGTAAATGTGATACTGCTTGACGGCAATGCTGTCCGGGTCCCGCATCTCCAGACGGTCAAACAAAATGTCCAGAGGGGACTCGTAGTTCTCGTCCTCTTCTTTTACCTGTGCCGAGCCTAACATCTCCATGATCATGGCGAAGTTCTGTTCTTCCGGCGGAGCTTCGTGGAGCAGATACAGCATCAGTGCCTGAAGCAGTGCGGTTTCGCTCTTCTCCCAGAAGGGATCAGAAGACTGGGAACCTTTGGGTGTGGTGTTTTGTATCAGATTGGAAATAAGACGGAGCACGTCTTTGTCATCGTGGACATACTCGAATGGATTGTAGCAAAAAGATGTGTCGGGATTGATGAGGTCAAAGACACGCACCTCATATCCTTTCTTTTCCAGCAGGCCGCCTGTCTTTCGGAGCAGCTCGGCTTTCGGATCGGTGATGACCATCGAACAGCAGCACTGCATGATGTTTGGCAGGGCAAAGCCTCTGGATTTTCCTGCACCGGAGCCTCCCACTACGAGAATGTTGAGACATCTGCGGTGCTTGTGGGTGTCAAGGCTAATGCGGAAGTTCTGTGTCAGCAGGATGTTCTGGGAGTACGGCTTCTGGCTATATTTCTTACAGATCTGCCGGGCACCGCCCCATCTGGCAGAGCCATGTTCTTCCCCTCTGCGGTAGTTCTTCTGACTGGAATAAAAAATGCCGATCCCGGCTGCGTAAAGTAACGTGCAGACCAGCATCGACTTGATGGTATATTCCGTATAATGAAACTGGAAGGGATGGTTCAGCTTTTCTGTGAGAACCTTCATCAGCTCGAAAAGATTCCTGCCCGGCTGGATGGCATCCGCAAGCAGGATCGCTGCCCACCAGATGACAGGCAGTCCGGCAAGCCAGATCACCCAGTCTGACTTCCGGCTGTTTGTTACCGGGATGGCTGCTGTTTTGGCCTCTCTGCTCTCGGCAGATCCGTGATGTGGAAGCTGTCCACTCCCGGAACGAGGGCAAGGCTGCTTCCATTCTCCCAGTTTACGTGGATCTGCCCTGCATCGTCTACCATATCCACCTTACCTTTTAAGCCGGGTGGCATGTGGCTCTCCCCCTCCATGCTGTTAAGCGTGACCTCGGTTCCCGGCGGATATCTTCTCCGCATGGCTTCTATTCTTTCTTGTGTCATATTTCTGTATATTTGTACCACATCCTTTCTTCATCTTCCCCTTCCACGGTATGGGCGGTATCTGGATTTCATGATCTTTAAGAGGACGCTATCGATCCCATCGGAATAGCGTCCGTTTTTCAGGTATGTGTCCCGGAGCTGGTTTAAGGCTTCCACGGATTTGCTGTGTTCGGCTTCTGTCAGGTAGAGCTTTCCCTCTTCCTGCTCTGCCAGCTTCAGAACCAGATCCCGTGTGGTATCCACCGGAAGCCCCTGTTCTTTTTCCTGCCGGAACACTTCCCGGAGTGCATGGATCAGCATGTGGTTCATGATCCGGTCCATCTTTACATATCGCATTCTTGTCATAGGCGAGCCTCCTTTTTTCCTCTTTTTTCTCAACCACAACATACCACACTTCCTCCCGGAAAGCTACTGCAAAAGAGCCGGAAAAGCCCCTTTTTATCAGCGTTCCGGGGACTTTTTACTCTTGGCAGGTTTCTCCGTTTTTTCCTCCGGGATGGCAAATTCATCGGTCATAAATTCCTGCTCGCTTTTGCCAAGGTTGCGGTCTACCTGCTTGCCAATGGAATAGGCTGCACTCTTTACATCCTGGATAAAGGAGCGGAGTTCTTTCGGATCTTTCTGTCCGAATGCCTGCATCTGGCATACCTTGTCAAAGGAAAAACCGGAGACATCCATGCCGTATTTCTGTGCTGTCACATACGCCGCACAATAGGCCTGTGCCGATACCCCTGCCCTGCTGTAGCTTCCATCGTGATGGTCAAGGGATGCACAGGCCAGCTCCCGGCTGATGGAATGGAACGTTGCATTTTCGCTCATGCCATTTCGAACATAGATCGTCCGCTTATTCGGGATGTACTGTGCCTGTACCTTATCCGGCAGATTGTCTGCGATCTGAATCCGTACCTCGCTGTCAGTCAGCAGTGCTTCCATCAGCTGGTCCATCGGCTTTGGCTCTGCCTCTTCCGGCTGCTTGGTACGGATCTGGCTGATGTCATAGGCTTTCTGGATGGAGTACCCCTGCTGGATGACACCGTCCTTTTCATATTCCTGTCCGACAATGAAGTTGTATCCCTTGCTTCCGGTCTTGACTACCTTGCCTTCTTCCTTCCATTTTTCAAAGGTCTTGACCTGCCGTATCTCCGGATTCTGTGCATAAAGCAGGAACAGGTTGTCTGTCCTCTGCGGCTTGCACTGTCCCATAAAATCAAGGAATCCTTTTAAGGAGTCCCCATTCTGGAAGACCTCCTGTGCCTTTCCATCGATCATACCCCAGATTTCTTCCCTCTCCTGCTTTTTCTGTGCGGCATATTCTTCTTTCGATAACCGCTGGGCGGACTGCTCCTGCGAGTCCTGCCCTAAAAATTTTGTCAGGTCCATCTTCTACCTCGCTTTCACCTTTCGTTTATTTCTTGCTTTCTTCTGCGTTTTCCTTGGTCCACGGTTCTTTTCCCGGCTCCGCTTCTGGGATTCCTCTGCTTTCTCCCGTTTGATGTTCTCCAGCTCCCGGCGGACACTGGGACGCTCCTGTTCCCTCAGCCCTGCATCAGTCCCTTTTTCCTGCCCGGTAGAAATATTTCTGCTGTGCAAGGAAGAGCCGGACAGATTCTCTTCCCCCTCTTCCTGCACCGGGATAAAATTTTCCGGTTCGGAAAACTCCTTTTCGGGATGATTCTGGTTCTTTTCCTCTTCAGAAAAGTCCATGTCACCGACCTGGAATGCTTCGTCCAGATCGCTGATTTCAAACTGCACCTCGCCCTCCGGCATCTGCACAGTTTCCTGTACTGCTTCGGTTTCCGGTGCTTCCATTCCGGCGGTTACCTCATGGACAGCTTCCCCGACTTCGCTCCTTACAAAATCAAGGTTCATCTTATCCATGACACGGTTGACTTTGGCTGCATCATCGGCAAAGACCATGACCTCGCTCATTTCCGGGTTCTTTTTATCCCGGATGATCACATAGAGCAGTCCTCGTTTCCTGCCCTCACTGCAGAATTCACGCAGGCGGTCAGATGGCACAGTGAAGAACTTCAATGGCTTGTTCTCCTTTAACATCCGCACCATTCTGGTCTTGCCCCTCGTTTTCTTCTGGTCTTTTAATACGGCGGCAACAAATACCGCCAGATGCTTTGCCAGCGTACCCGAAAGCCTGAGCCCGTGGTCCACGCCGTCCAAGGAATACCGGACGATCTGGTCCGCCGCATCGCCTCCATAATTCATGTTGTTCACCTG
>ONZX01001545.1_pt1 | contig 11227 bp, 9 predicted proteins | sample 1671831 | NCBI WGS metagenome assembly ONZX01 (sample SAMN06348197, study PRJEB24527) | human gut metagenome | reverse complement strand
GCTTGCAGATCTTATCCAGCTCGCCGAAAGTGGTCTGCTTGACCTTCATATCCTCGAAAGCAGCCTCAACGACCAGGTCGCAGTCAGCGCACAGGTCTTCCTTCAGGCCCGGGGTGATAGCAGCGACGATAGCGTCAGCCTTTTCCTGCGTCATCTTGCCCTTAGCGACCAGCTTCTCATAGCCCTTCTTGATCTTTGCCAGACCATTCTCGGCCCACTCCTGCTTGATGTCACACAGAGCAACCGTGTTGCCCTCGACCTGAGCAAATGCCTTTGCGATGCCCTGGCCCATAGTGCCAGCACCGATAACACCGATCTTCATGGGAAATCTCTCCTTTATTATATCTTCTGAATGTAGTGCCTCTCCGTGCCTCCCCTTTCCGGGGAGGCGCTGCAGAGGCGTTATGGTTTAGTTGTTGGTAAACACTGCCTTGGGCTTCGGTTTCTCACGGGACAGGAAGCAGCTCATGCCCTCCACCTGATCATGGGTCTCGAAGCAGTCGCCGAACAGCTTCTCTTCGACCTCGACAGCCTTCTCGATGGGGAGGCTGATGCCGTCGTTGATCGCCTTCTTGCAGTTGCGCACGGCGATGGGAGCGTTCTTGGCGATCTTGTTGGCCAGCTTCAGGACATTCTCCATCAGCTCAGCCTGCGGATACACTGCGTTGACCAGGCCAATGCGATAAGCCTCGTCAGCCTTGATGTTCAGTGCAGAGTAGACCAGCTGCTTTGCCATGCCCATGCCAACCAGACGTGCCAGACGCTGGGTGCCGCCGAAGCCCGGGGTGATGCCCAGACCGACTTCCGGCTGACCAAACACAGCGTTGTCGGAGCAGATGCGGATGTCGCAGCTCATAGCCAGCTCATTGCCGCCGCCCAGTGCAAAGCCGTTGACGGCTGCGATGACGGGGATGGGGAAGCTCTCGATCATCAGGAACACATCATTGCCCAGTTTGCCGAAAGCCTCGCCCTCGGCCTTGGTCATGGTGCTCATGGAGCCGATGTCAGCTCCTGCCACGAAGCTCTTGTCGCCTTCGCCGGTCAGGACGATGCAGCGGATGGCGGACTGGTCAACTGCCTCAAAAGCAGCCTTCAGGTCTGCCAGGACTTCGGGGTTCAGGGCGTTCAGTGCCTTCGGGCGGTCGATGGTGATGATCTCGACTGCACCCTGCACCTCGGTTTTTACAAATGCCATTGTGAAAACCTCCATTCAGGTTATATCTTATTCAAAACAGCCCCCGGACAAGGGGCAAGTCTCCGGTCTCGCCCATTGTCCGGGCTGTATCAATATCCGGAGTGACCCTTCAGAGGGAAATTAGTCCATCTCGACGATGGTGGCGCAGCCCATGCCGCCGCCGATGCACAGGGTAGCCAGACCCTTGTGAGCACCACGATGCTTCATAGCGTACAGCAGGGTGACGAGGATACGAGCACCGGAAGCGCCGACCGGGTGGCCCAGAGCGATTGCGCCGCCGTTGACGTTCAGCTTGTCCTTATCGAAGCCCAGAGCCTCGCCGACTGCGATGGACTGTGCTGCGAATGCCTCGTTGGCCTCGACCAGGTCCATATCAGCAACGGTCAGGCCGGTCTTAGCCATGACCTTCTTGGTAGCAGCGATGGGGCCAAGGCCCATGACCTCAGGCTCGACGCCTGCCAGAGCACCTGCGACCCAGGTAGCCAGAGGCTTCACGCCCAGCTCCTTGGCCTTCTCTTCGCTCATGATGACCAGAGCAGCTGCGCCATCGTTGATAGCGGAGGAGTTTGCAGCGGTGACGATGCCGTCCTTGGTGAAGGCGGGCTTCAGCTTTGCCAGCACTTCGGGAGCGCTCAGACGGGGGCCTTCATCGGTATCGAACACGGTATCGCCCTTCTTGCCCTTGATGACAACAGGAACGATCTCATCCTTGAAAGCGCCGTCCTTGATGGCCTTGTCAGCCTTCAGCTGGCTGTTGTAAGCGAAATCGTCCAGCATCTCGCGGGTGATGGGGCTGTAGCCGTACTTCTTCTGATAGGTCTCGTTGGTGCAGACATTCTCAGCGGTCATGCCCATGTGCTTGTTGAAGCCGGTGGCATCCCACAGAGCATCGTTGACCATGGTATCGACCAGCTCGCTCTTGCCCATGGGAGCGCCCATGCGGTAGCCGTAACGGCCCTTCATCATTGCAAAGGGAGCCATGTCCATGTTCTCCATGCCGCCTGCGACCACGATATCAGCATCGCCTGCCTCGATCATCTGAGCAGCCATGTTCACGCAGTTCAGACCGGAACCGCAGACCACGTTGACGGTGACAGCGGGGGTTTCGATGGGCAGGCCAGCTTTCAGGGAAGCCTGACGGGCAACGTTCTGGCCCAGACCAGCCTGGATCACGCAGCCCATGTAAACATGATCGACCTGCTCAGGCTTGACGTTTGCGCGGTTCAGAGCCTCCTTGATGACGATGGAGCCCAGCTCAGCAGCGGGGACGTTGGCAAGGGTGCCACCGAACTTACCAATGGCGGTACGGCATGCAGATGCGATAACGATCTTTTTCATGTGAATAGCCTCCTGATTGTGTATGTTGTGATTTAAGAAAGACTGTTTTATCAAAACGCCGAAGCGTTTCCTGCATAAGGAATGGGGTCAGACGTTCTCTCCCCTGCTGCGCAGCTCGGCCATCTTCTGCTCCACGGCGGCTTCCACATTCGGGGTGACGAACTTGGAGATGCTGCCGCCGTAGCGGGCGGCTTCCTTTACAATGGTAGAGGAAAGATAGCTCCACTTGATGCTGGTTGCAAGGAACATGGTCTCGATGCCGGGCATCAGCGCGTGATTGGTCTGCGCCAGCTGGATCTCGTTTTCAAAATCCGTTACGGCGCGCAGCCCCCGCACCATTACGGTGGCGTGCTGCTGTTGGGCAAAGTTGACTGTCAGGCCGTCAAAGCTCATCACCTTGACATTGGGGATATCCTTGCAGCATTCCTGCAGCATCTCTTCCCTTTCCTTCACGGTAAACAACGGGGTTTTGGCGCTGTTGTTTAGCACGGCAACGATCAGGGTATCAAACATGCGGGAACTGCGTTTGATAATATCCAGGTGGCCGCGTGTAACGGGGTCAAAGCTGCCGGGATACATTGCAATGGGCATAATCTTTAGTTCCTCTGCAGTGCCAAAGCTGTTAAAAATCTAACAGTCCTGGGCGGAAATAAAAGCACCCTGCGCGCCGCGCGTTTAATGGGCGGGCCTTACCCCCCGCCGCAGACCGTACCGCCTGCCTGGTGCCGCAAGTGAACTCCGGCTCCTATTTCAGGGATCCGCTTAGCTCACACTTATAGTTTTACACTTTTGTTAAGCTTTTGTCAATGGGTTGTCTGTTAAAAATCCGACAAAAGTTTCTGGACTGTTTCAGTGGAATGTACAAAATCCACCCGATTTGCACGTTTTGGGGGCAAAAAATGAACTTTATTGGTTGACAAGCGTCAATATAATGTTAAAATAATATCAATGGTTGTGATGCTGTGCCGCCATTCTTCCGGCGGGGCTCCCCCGCTGCGGGCAGCGCGCCACGCCACCGGGCGGCTGATTTTCAGGCATCCGCACTGTGCGTACCGCCAGAGCAGCGTACCGCCCCATAAATATTATATAAATAGGTAAGCAAATCCGCAAAGATTGCATAAGCAGTTTTTGTGGAATGAACAAAGGAGCTGTTTGTAGAAATGGATTTTAACACTGTTTATGCACAGAAACTGACAACGGCCGACCGCGTTGCCGCTTTGGTCAAGGATGACGATTGGGTCGATTACGGCTGGGCCATCGGCACCCCTGTCAGCTTTGACGCTGCTTTGGCCAAGCGCCTGCCGGAGCTGCACGGGATTAAATTCCGCGGCGGCATCCTGTGCCATGTGCCGGAAATCTTCAAGATTGAAAATCAGGCAGAGCACTTCTGCTGGAACAGCTGGCATATGGGCGGTATTGAGCGCAAGGCCGTTGCCGCCGGTTACGCTTACTATTCTCCCCTGCGCTACTCCGAGCTGCCGCGCTACTACCGCGAAAGCCCCGACCCGCTGAACATTGCGGTGTTTGTGGTTGCCCCCATGGATAGCCACGGCTACTTCAACCTCGGCCCCTGCGCCAGCCATCTGGCCGATGCTGCCCGCAAGGCCGACAAGGTGTTTGTGGAAGTGAACAAGAACATGCCGGTCTGCCTGGGCGGCTACGACAACTGCCTGCACATTTCCCAGGTTGACGGCATTATCGAGGGTGACAACCCGCCGATCGACCAGCTGGGCGGCGGCGGTGCCCCCACCGAAGTTGACCAGGCTGTTGCCCGCCTGGTGGTGGACCGCATCCCCAACGGCGCCTGCCTGCAGCTTGGCATCGGCGGCATGCCCAACGCCATCGGCGCCATGATTGCCGAGAGCGACCTGAAAGATTTGGGCGTACATACCGAGATGTATGTGGACTCTTTTGTAGATATGGCAAAGGCTGGCCGCATTACCGGCCGCTGTAAGAACATTGACAACGGCCGCCAGGTCTATGCGTTCGGTGCCGGCACCCAAAAGATGTACGACTACCTGGATAACAATCCGGAGTGTATGTCTGTACCCGTTGATTACACCAACGATGTGCGGGTGATCAGCAGCCTGGATAACTTTATCTCCATCAACAACGCCATTGACGTTGACCTGTATGGCCAGGTGAACGCCGAAAGCAGCGGCACCCGTGCCATTTCCGGTGCAGGCGGCCAGCTGGACTTTGTGCTGGGTGCCTATCTTTCCAAGGGTGGCAAGAGCTTCATCTGCCTGTCCTCCACCTTCTTTAACAAAAATACCCGCGCCAACACCGATTATCTGGTGACCGAGTACGGCGTTGCCCGCCTGAAGGGCCTGACCGCCTGGGAGCGTGCCGAAGCCCTGATCAACATTGCCCACCCAGATTTCCGTGAGCAGCTGATTGCCGACGCCGAAAAGATGGGCCTGTGGCGCAAGAGCAGCAAGCGCTGATCCGTTGTTTTTTATTCTGTTTGTATCCGCCGAAAATTGGCTTGACAAACTGTGTGCCGGTGTGATACAGTAACAATAACGCAGGGCCGCTGACTGACGGAATCTGGTGGGCATGACCACCGGGGAAGCGGGCTATTCCCTGCATTAAGCCGACCGTCTGGGCTGCATACACTGATGTATGGTGTACGCAGCCCTTTATTTTTTGTAAACGGAGGAATGCCACATGCTGAGCGACATTGTAATTGCACAGGCAGCCAAAATGCTGCCCATTGCCAAAGTAGCTGAAAAACTGGGCCTTACGGACGAGGACCTGATTCCTTATGGCCGTTACAAAGCCAAGATCAACCACAAGCTGATCCACAGTGACCGCCCAGACGGCAAGCTGATTCTGATGACCGCCATCAGTCCCACCCCTGCTGGCGAGGGCAAAACCACCACCAGTGTTGGCCTGGCGGACGCCCTGAACGCCATGGGTAAAAAGACGATGCTCTGCCTGCGTGAGCCTTCCCTTGGGCCCGTGTTCGGTGTAAAGGGCGGCGCTGCGGGCGGCGGTTACGCCCAGGTTGTGCCCATGGAAGATATCAACCTGCACTTTACCGGCGATATTCACGCCATTGGCACCGCAAACAACCTGCTGGCTGCCATGATCGACAACAGCATCCAGCAGGGCAACCCCCTGAACATCGATCCCCGCCGCATCACCTGGAAGCGCTGCATGGATATGAACGACCGCCAGCTCCGCTTCATCGTGGATGGTCTGGGCGGCAAGGTCAACGGTACCCCCCGTGAGGACGGCTTTGATATCACCGTTGCCAGCGAGGTCATGGCGATCTTCTGCCTGGCCACCAGCATCTCCGACCTGAAGGAGCGGCTGTCGAAGATCGTCTGCGCCTACACCTACGAGGGCAAGCCCGTCACGGCTGGCGACATCGGTGCTGCCGGTGCCATGACTGCACTGCTCAAGGATGCCCTTGACCCGAACCTCGTTCAGACGCTGGAAAACAACCCCGCCATCATCCACGGCGGCCCCTTTGCCAACATTGCCCACGGCTGCAACAGCGTCATGGCCACCAAGCTCAGCCTCTCACTGGCCGATTACGTCATCACGGAGGCGGGCTTCGGTGCAGATCTGGGTGCCGAGAAGTTCCTGGATATCAAGTGCCGCTATGCCGGCATCGCCCCCAGCGCCTGCGTGCTGGTTGCCACTGTCCGTGCCCTCAAGAGCCACGGCGGCGTTGCCAAGGCTGACCTGAACCAGCCGAATCTCGAGGCGGTCAAGGCTGGTGCCTCCAACCTTGTGCGCCACATCGACAACCTGAAGAACGGCTTTGGCCTGCCTGTGGTGGTGGCCATCAATGCCTTCCCCGCCGACACCCCGGAGGAGCAGGCATACGTTGAGCAGGTCTGCGCCGAGCAGGGCGTGCCCTGCGTCCTGAGCGAGGTGTTCGCCAAGGGCGGCGAGGGCGGCAAGGCTCTGGCTGAGAAGGTGCTGGAGGTCATGGAGGACCGTCCTATCCAGTACGTCTACCCGCTGGAGATGCCCCTGAAGCAGAAGGTGGAAGCCATCGCCAAAAAGGTCTACCGTGCCGATGGTGTGAATTTCAGCGCCGCCGCTTCCAAGACGCTGACCGAGCTGACCGAGCTGGGCTACGGCGACCTGCCGGTCTGCATCGCCAAGACCCAGTACAGCTTCAGCGATAACGCCAAGCTGACCGGTGCACCCACCGGCTTTACCATGGAGGTGCGGGAAGTCCGCCTTGCCGCCGGTGCCGGTTTCGTGGTGGTCATCTGCGGCAACATTATGACCATGCCCGGCCTGCCCAAAAAGCCCGCCGCCGTCAATATCGACGTGGATGCCGAGGGTAAGATCACGGGGCTGTTCTGATTGAAAAAATATGAAGTCCCATGTCCGCACCGTTAAGGTGCTGGGTATGGGACTTTTTAGCTCAACAAATCGGAAGTGGTGGAGAAAAAGATGAAAGTTTACCACATGAGTCAGACACTACAAGTTGGGGATAAATTAAAAGCTGGATACAAGAGAAATGAAATTCGTTGTAGAGAGGTTATCAGCACATTAGAACAATCTGAACAGTGTCTCAAAACAACGATTGCGTCGATGAAATTGCAAGGTGATGAATGGCGTGAATATGTAAAATGGTGTGTTGAAGGAATCTTTGAATTTGTAAGAGAAACCGAATTTTCTTTTCTTCCAAGCCGTTTAAATTGCAGCTACTATTTCGACAATATTGAATATTATAAAGTGTTATATGAAGCTGGCTGGGCTCAGAAATCGGAAGAAGAGAGAGCGCAAATTCGACTTTTTGAGGTTGACCTTGAAGAAGAGAAACCTACAAAATGTGATATGCTTCTTTTCGATGAAGCTTTTGATGTTATGTTGAACACAAAAAATATAAAGGGTGTAGTAGAATGCGCCCGAAAATATTTTTCTGGAGAATGTAGCAATAACCCTGTTTGGGAAATTATGAGTGACAAACCGGCGATAGCAACAAAAGATATAACGGAAATCTTACTTGATTCCCTTGGCCGGGTCAAACAATGAAAACTTTTAGTTTTATTGTTTGGCAAATCAAAATACCATTCTATGAAATCCCTGTGTTAGGCCACTCTCCCTTTTCTATATACAAATCAACTATAAGATGTTATGCAGAAATTATTCTGAGACTGAAAGTTTCCGGTGATCCGGAAGAATACAAAAATTCCATTATTACAATGTGGAGCATCAGCCAGAAATGCTTCCGCCGTCTTTTGCGTCAGAGTGAGATACTTTACAAAAAGGGATAAATGTGGTATCCTAAACATAAGATAAGAAAGGTATTTGAGGTGGTCAATTTCGTGGTAGCCACACGCCGATGGTAACGACAAGGGCTTAGGCTCTGAGAGATGCAGGAGAACGCCACGCCTGCCAAATACCAATCGATGGGGAACGGTTCAGATGCCGTTCCCCGTTCCTGTTTGTATGACAAAACCGCCCTTCCAGTTTGATGCTGGAAGGGCGGTTTTTCTATGTGAGTATTCAGCTTAAGCCGTCTGCTGGCCCACGGTGTGGGTGGCGAGATACTCCACCCAGGCGGGGTAACCTTCCGGCTTGATGTGGATGCCGTCAGGCTGCGCGTACTCGGCTTTCAGGTCACCATTGTCATCGGCAAGGGCTTCCCACAGGTTGAGGAAAGCGCAGTTCTTTTCCAGCGCAATGGCAGCCAGCTCATTGTTGATCTCGCACAGCCGCTCTTTGTACAGGCCGGGATGGCTGCTGCGCACCTCGGGCCGGACAGGCGTAATGGACTGCACGTAGATCTGCGTGTTGGGCAAGGCCTGGGAGATCATATCCAGCATGAGCCGGTAGTAGGTGAGAAAGCTGGAATAATCCCCGTCCCGGTTGAGCACGTTGGTGCCCAGCAGGATATACAGCACCGGGGGCTGCCGGGCGGTCAGTACCTCCATGGGGACCTCGGTGCCGCCATCGGAGCGCTTGCAGGTGGTGCCATTGACCACGACGCTGGGGCCTGCGCCCCGGTAGGCGCAGAAAGAGGCCTCCGGCAGGCCGCTGGAATAGATCTGCATCCCCTGCGTCAGGCTGTCGCCCAGAAAACAGACGTTGGCAAAATAACTGCGGTCCACGGCGGTGGTGCGGTCCAGCGCGGCCAGCCGGAAATCCATGGCGGTGGACCCGGCAGAGGTGGTCTGCACGGTCAGCCGCCGCGCGGGCGTGTAGCTGATGGTGTTCCACTCGCTGCTCTGCAGCTCCTGCTGGAAGATGGTCGGGCCCTGCACGGCGGCAGGGCTCTGCTCCCGGTGGAGGTGCTTCCACAGCAGGCCTACGGCGCTGAGCAGGATGAGCAGCACCAGCAGCCCGGCAACGGCAAAAGTCCTGCGCCAGCGCTTGCGCAGGATGCGGCGGCGGTATTCCTGATAATCGGCCATAAAAAACACCCGGCTTTCTTTGTGTTCTTTACCCTCATTATACAGCACCCGGCGGGGCCGTGCAAGTGGGCCGTGCTACTTTACGGCGGCAGATGCTTTGTGGTATAATCATCATGGTTTAGTATGAAATAAAGCCCTCTCAGTCTCGCTTGCGCTCGCCAGCTCCCCCAAAGGGGGAGCCAATGCATCTGACAGATATAGAATGCAGATTTGCTGTATTTCAGATTGAGGCAGGATTGCCTCTCCCTTCGGGAGAGGTGGCATTGCAAAGCAATGACGGAGAGGGTTGATGAAAGCAGGAATCAAAATTTATGCTGCAAAACCCTGAATTGCATTATCTGGACAACGCCGCCACCACCATCGTGGCCCCGGAAGTGGCGGATGTCATCAACAAGGCCATGCGGGAGCACTGGGCCAACCCGTCCAGTCTGTATGCCCCCGGTGCCCGGAGCGAGGAAGCACTGAACGCCGCCCGCGCCGCCGTGGCCCGCACCCTGGGCTGCAAGAGCCGGGAGCTCTATTTTACCTCCTGCGGCAGCGAGAGCAACAACATGGCCCTGCTGGGCGCGGCCCTGACCCGCAGGTTCGGCAAGGGCATCGTGGTGTCCGGCTTTGAGCACCCCAGCGTGCAGAAGCCGCTGGAGCGTCTGGCCGCCATGGGCTATGATGTGACCGTGGTGGACCCCGGCCCGGACGGCACGCTGGACATCGACCGGATGCTGGACCATGTGGACAAAAACACCATCCTTGTGGCCTGCATGATGGTCAACAATGAGGTCGGCACCCGGAACGATGTGGAGCGTCTGGCCGCCGAGGTCAAGCGCCGCAACAGCCGCACCATCGTCCATGTGGATGCCGTGCAGGCCTGGATGCGGGTGCCCATCAAGCTGGCGAACATCGACACGCTGGCTGTCAGCGGCCACAAGATCCACGCACCCAAGGGTATTGGTGCGCTCTACCTGAGCGACAGCCTGTATCAGGCGTTCCAGGCTCCCTATCTGGGCGGTGAGCAGGAGCGGGAGAAGCGTCCCGGCACCGAGAACCTGCCCTATGCGCTGGGCCTTGCTGCCGCGGCCACCCGCCTGAACAAGACCATGAAGAGCCGGGATGCTGCTGTGCGCGCCCTGAACCTGCGCCTGCGGGAAGGGCTGAAAGCCTTCCCGGAGGTGGTCATCAACAGCCCGGACAATGCGGTGCCCGAGGTGCTGAACTTCAGCGAGAACTGCATCAAGAGCGAGACCATGCTGGCCCATCTGGCACAGCAGCAGGTCTATGTCTCCTCGGCCAGTGCCTGCGGCCGGGGTCAGCCCAGCCACACCCTTGCCGCTATGGGCAGGGACCCGCTGGCCATTGATACGGCCATCCGCGTGTCCTTCTGTGCGGACAACACCCCCGAGGATGTGGACGCGTTCCTCAACGCCTTTGAGGACGGAATGAAGCATTTGCAGAGAATCAAAAAGTAAAAAAGGAAAGCATCCTCACCCTCTCAGGCCGCTCCGCGTCCAGCTCCCCCAAAGGGGGAGCTCTTGACAAAACCGGAAACTTTGCGTGGAATGCCAAGGCCTCCCACTTTGGGGGAGGTGGCAGCGCGTCAGCGCTGACGGAGAGGGTGAGCCAGCTATAATTAAGGAGAACTCTATGCGTGAAATTATTATGGGCTATCAGGGCGAGATGTCCCTGAAGGGCCTGAACCGCAACCAGTTTGAGTCGGCCATGATGAAGATCCTGCGCTACCGGCTCAAGACCGTGGGCAAGTTCAAGGTGTACTGCACCCAGTCTACCTTTTATATGGAGCCCGAAGAAGAGGACGTGGACATGGATCTGGCCTTTGACCGGGTGCGCACCGTGTTCGGTCTGGCGGCGCTGAGCCGTGCCGTGGTCTGCGAAAAGGACTTTGATACCATCTGCCGGACTGCGGAGGAGTATCTGGGCGACAGCCTGCACGGCATCAAGACCTTCAAGGTGGAGGCCCGCCGTTCGGATAAGACCTACCCCATGACCAGCCCTGAGTTGATGCGGGAGCTGGGCGCTTACCTGCTGGGGCTGCACAACTACCTGCGGGTGGATGTGAAGAACCCCCAGTTCAAGGTCATTGTGGAGATTCGGGATTACGGCGCGTATATTCACGGCCCGAAAATACCCGGAGAGGGCGGCCTGCCCGTGGGTACCTCTGGCCGTGCCCTGAATATGCTCTCCGGCGGCATCGACAGCCCGGTGGCCGCTTACCGGATGGCAAAGCGCGGTCTGGCCCTGGATCACATCCATTTTGCGTCCCCTCCGTATACTTCTGAGCGCGCAAAACTGA